>OATB01000530.1_pt1 | contig 25485 bp, 20 predicted proteins | sample 1494941 | NCBI WGS metagenome assembly OATB01 (sample SAMEA2579931, study PRJEB22360) | human gut metagenome | reverse complement strand
ATCAATGTCCTGGTCCGCTCCCTTCTCTTTCTGTACACTACCTCCATCTACAAAGCGTCCTTCCTCAGCTATCCCCCAATTTAGTATTATCTGTGTATTGTGAAAAATACAAAAAAAATGTTAAATAAGGGACGTGGCAAATGGACAAGTATCTCGAAATGTGCTATGATTAGATCATATGAGGAAAATCATAAATCCATATGTACAAATGAATCCCTCCGGGGATTCTAAATAATAAGGAGGAAAAACACAAATGGCTAGAAAAATGAAGACCATGGATGGTAATCATGCTGCAGCACATGCTTCTTATGCGTTTACAGACGTAGCAGCAATCTATCCGATCACACCATCATCTGTTATGGCTGAAGCAACTGATGAATGGGCAACTCAGGGAAGAAAAAATATCTTCGGACAGGAAGTTCAGGTAACTGAAATGCAGTCTGAGGCAGGTGCTGCCGGTACCGTTCACGGATCTCTTGCAGCAGGTGCTTTGACAACTACTTACACAGCATCTCAGGGACTTTTACTTATGATCCCTAACTTATACAAAATTGCAGGCGAGCAGTTACCAGGTGTATTCAATGTTTCCGCACGTGCTCTTGCAAGCCACGCATTATCTATATTCGGTGACCATTCTGACGTTTATGCATGTCGTCAGACAGGATGCGCTATGCTTTGTGAATCCAGCGTACAGGAAGTAATGGACTTAACAGCTGTTGCTCACCTCGCTTCCATCAAAGGACGTATTCCATTTATCAACTTCTTCGACGGATTCCGTACATCTCATGAAATCCAGAAGATTGAAACATGGGATTATGAAGATTTAAAAGATATGGTAGATATGGATGCAGTTGATGCTTTCCGTAAACATGCTTTAAATCCAAATCATCCATGCCACAGAGGTTCTGCACAGAATCCTGATATCTTCTTCCAGGCAAGAGAAGCATGTAACGAAAGCTACGATGCTTTACCGGCTATCGTTCAGGACTACATGGATAAAGTAAATGAAAAAATCGGTACTGACTATAAATTATTCAACTACTACGGTGCAGCAGATGCTACTCATGTAATCATCGCTATGGGTTCCGTATGTGATACAATTGAAGAGACAATTGACTACTTAACAGCAGCAGGCGAAAAAGTCGGTGTTGTAAAAGTTCGTCTTTACAGACCATTCAGCGCAGAAGCTTTGATTAATGCTATTCCGGAAACTGTAAAACAGATCTCCGTATTAGACAGAACAAAAGAACCAGGCGCACTTGGCGAACCTTTATACTTAGACGTAGTTGCAGCATTAAAAGAAACGAAATTTGATGCAATTCCGGTATACTCAGGACGTTACGGATTAGGTTCTAAAGATACTACACCTACTCAGATCGTTGCTGTATACAAAAATGCAGAAAAGAAGAAATTCACAATTGGTATCGTGGATGATGTAACAAATCTGTCTCTGGAATTAGGAACACCTCTTGTTACTACACCACAGGGAACAATCAACTGTAAATTCTGGGGACTTGGTGCTGACGGTACTGTTGGTGCTAATAAGAACTCCATTAAGATTATCGGTGATAACACAGATATGTATGCTCAGGCTTACTTTGATTATGATTCAAAGAAATCCGGCGGTGTTACGATGTCCCACTTACGTTTTGGTAAGAGCCCGATCAAATCTACTTACTTAATCCGTCAGGCAAACTTTGTTGCTTGTCATAACCCATCTTATGTTAATAAATATAACATGGTTCAGGAATTAGTAGACGGCGGAAAATTCTTATTAAACTGCCCATGGGATATGGAAGGTCTTGAGAAACATTTACCAGGACAGGTTAAGAGCTTTATCGCTAACCATGGTATTAAATTATATGTAATCGACGGTATCAAGATTGGTAAAGAAATCGGACTTGGCGGACGTATCAATACAGTTCTTCAGTCAGCATTCTTCAAACTTGCAAACATCATTCCGGAAGAACAGGCTATTGACCTGATGAAAGCAGCTGCAAAAGCTACTTACGGAAGAAAAGGCGATAAGATTGTACAGATGAACTATGATGCAATCGATGCTGGTGCTAAGCAGGTAGTTGAAATCACTGTACCTGACAGCTGGAAAGATGCAGCTGACGAAGGTCTTGCAATGTCTCACGCTGAAGGCGGAAGAAAAGACGTTGTTGATTTCGTAAACAATATCCAGAGTAAAGTAAATGCACAGGAAGGTAACTCCTTACCAGTATCCGCATTTAAAGAATATGTAGACGGTTCTACACCATCCGGTTCTTCTGCATACGAAAAACGTGGTATCGCAGTAGATATCCCTGTTTGGAAACCAGAAAACTGTATCCAGTGTAACAGATGTGCTTATGTTTGTCCTCACGCTGTTATCCGTCCGGTTCCGATGACAGATGAAGAAGTTGCAGCAGCTCCAGAAGGAATGACAACAATTCCGATGACAGGTATGCCAAATTATAAATTTGCAATTACCGTTTCTGCTTATGACTGTACAGGATGTGGATCTTGTGCGAATGTATGTCCAGGTAAGAAGGGTGAAAAAGCACTTGTTCTTGAAAATATGGAAGCAAATGCAGACTGCCAGAAATACTTCGACTATGCTGTAGAATTACCAGCAAAAGCAGATGTTGTTGAAAAATTCAAAGAAAATACCGTTAAGGGAAGCCAGTTCAAACAGCCATTACTTGAGTTCTCAGGTGCTTGTGCAGGATGTGGTGAAACACCTTACGCTAAGTTAATCACTCAGTTATTTGGTGACAGAATGTACATTGCAAATGCTACAGGATGTTCCTCTATCTGGGGTAACTCTTCACCATCCACACCTTATACTGTAAATGCAAAAGGACAGGGACCAGCATGGTGTAACTCCTTATTCGAAGATAATGCAGAATTTGGTTATGGTATGTTATTAGCTCAGAAAGCTCTGAGAAACGGCTTAAAAGCAAAAGTAGAAGAAATCATTGCAAATACAGAAGACTCTGATGTAAAAGCTGCTTGCCAGGATTGGATCGATACCTTTAATTCAGGCGCTACAAATGGTTCTGCAACTGACAGAATGGTAGCTGCATTAGAAGGCAAAGACTGCGATACATGCAAAGAAGTTGTAAATAACAAAGACTTCTTAGCTAAGAAATCCCAGTGGATCTTCGGTGGTGACGGATGGGCTTATGACATCGGTTTCGGCGGTGTTGACCATGTATTAGCAAGCGGACAGGATATCAACATCATGGTATTCGATACAGAAGTTTACTCAAATACAGGTGGACAGTCTTCTAAATCTACACCTACAGGAGCTGTAGCACAGTTCGCTGCTGGTGGTAAAGAAGCGAAGAAGAAAGACCTTGCAAGTATCGCTATGAGCTATGGTTATGTATATGTAGCACAGATCGCTATGGGTGCTGATTACAATCAGACTGTAAAAGCTATTGCGGAAGCAGAAGCTTATCCAGGACCATCCTTAATTATCGCTTACGCTCCATGTATCAACCACGGAATCAAGATCGGTATGAGCAAAGCTCAGACAGAAGAAGATAACGCAGTAAAAGCTGGTTACTGGCATTGCTTCCGCTTCAACCCAACAATGGCTGAAGAAGGAAAAGCTGCATTCAGCTTAGACAGCAAGGCTCCAACAGGAGACTATCAGGCATTCTTAGACGGAGAAGTTCGTTACAATTCACTGAAACGTTCTAATCCTGAAAAAGCTGCTGTACTCTTCGCAAAATCTGAAGAATACGCAAAAGAAAGATATGCTTACCTGCAGAAGTTAATTACACTGTATGGTGGAGAACAATAAGACAGAGATGTCATAGTAAGATTAAGACCGGATAGCGATTGGCTATCCGGTCTTTTTTTCGGAAAATAAAAACAATTCTTTGGTTATGATAGAAACATCATCCGATAAATCCCAATTGCCCGATAAACCATATAAGCCTCCGGCATACGTGTAATGTCATAATTCAAAATTTTTTTAATCTTATTCAACCGGTATTGAATCGTGTTTCGATGAAGAAACATGATTTCGCCGGTTCTTTTTGTGTCACTGTCGGCGTCCAGCCAATAGACAGCCAGGGTTTGAAGCAGGTCGGAACTATCACTTTCCATTAAGAGCGGGTTCAGGCACTCAAGAGTATTTCCTTCTTTTTCTTGTGACTCCATTTGCAGCTTCCGGCACTCTCTGGCAAAAATCAGTTCATAGGTAGTGAATGATTTGCGAAGAGGGTAGATCTGGGTGGCATAATGGTAATACTCAGTATATAACAAGAACATTTTCTGCACATGTAAGGTATCCTCCAGATTTGTACAGATAGTAAAGGATGCTTCCGGTTCGGCTTCTAAAACGGACTCTGTAAGAGTATGGCGTATATTCAGATCATTTTTAGAAACCGTTGAGTAGGAGAGAAAAATAACCAGCAGCTTATTGTATACGTCAGCTATTGCCGGACGCTCTAAGATGCGAAGCTCATTTCTGGCGATTTTAGCCAGATGTTCCAGGCGATGCTGGTTCTGGACCAGGGACTGTGACTCATCTTTTAAGTTCACAATGAGCATGGTGTTAATAGATGCTATATCCAGGTGAAATGCCTGCGCGATATTATGTACGCGATCCGGGCTGTCCCCAAGGATTGCAGGAATCAGTGCATCCAGCTGCATGGAATCAATATTGCATTTCCAGATGCTGGAGAAAAGCTGAAGTAACTCTACCGCCTGAAACAGGCTGTTTTTGTTCAGCGTACCCATACTATCTAAAGCCAGAAGCCGCAGATGCCGGTAGGGGGCATCGGTAAAGGGAACACAGTAGATATTCATATTATTTTCTATATAAGGTAACATGAATATATCGTTTTCCGTTTCCTGATAAAGATTCTGATCCTGAAATTGCAAGAGAAGTGTTTCGGCATCAGTCGGACTGGTAACCGGCCATTTTACAAAGCATATGTGCCGGGAAGAGGTATCAGTCAGCAGCAGACTGGATTTAAGCTGTATGCTCAGCATCTGAATAACATTTCCAAGGGTACGCTGATGTTTGGGAAGCTGGGATATACGTTCCAGCATTTGGTTCACATACCGGAATTCCTTTTGGTGATTTAAAAATACTGCTTCCATCACGTCTGATATCACATCATTGTATCCCAGATCCATCCTGTTATATGGCATAACAATCAGGGGGAGTGAAAGTTCATTGGATTTCTCGATCAGCCGTTGGTTTATCTCAGGAAGAAAATGTCCTACATAGTAGAGGACAATTCCGACATCTCCGGATTCATAAAGCATCTCTATCGTATGGCATTGGGCATTTACATCATCTTTAATTGAAGTAAATGCGGTTAATAACAGTTCATTAGGGGTAAACAGCTGTCTATTGGACAACATGTCACTGTCTACCAGCTCTAAAACAGAAATAGAGTTCACAATTTTGTTCAGTCCTTTGTGCCCAGAAACAACAGAACTTTCCCGTAAAGACGGTAGTTTTAGACAGTCAGCAACGGTAAGACTCATGAAAAATCCTCCTATCTGGTTCATTTATGATTATTATTTGTCAAATTTTATCAAATGAAGTAATATTATTATACCCTGATTGCTGAGGTAGTGTAAAGAGCTTTGTGCAGTGTAACAAAATTAGATACCGTTGTTTGTGTTTGGTATGAATGACTTTTTATGCTTAAAATATTATAATAATACAAATGAAAAAAATCTATAGGAGGATTATCGTGGAGAATAAGAATAGTAGTCAGATTGAAGCTTTTGCACTGGAACCTGTAGCTGCTGAAAACAGGAAGAGCTGGATTTCCGTAACGTTTGTTCAGGCGGGCATGTTTATTTGTGTACCATCCCTGCTGTTAGGGGCTATGCTTGCCCAGTCCATGTCATTCTGGCATGCGGCAATTGCAGGTATTTTGGGATATTTACTGACACTTGTACTGACCTTCGTGCTGGGAATGCAGGGCGCAGATCTTGGAATACCAACCTGTGCAATCTGCCAGTCAACTTTTGGAAGAAAAGGTGTCAGGCTGATTGTCAGTTCGCTGTTTGGGATTTCTTTAATGGGATGGTTTGGCCTTCAGACCAGTGTCTGTGGAGAAGCATTTACCAATATTATCAGGGAAGGATTCGGGTTTACCATTCCGGTCAGTGTGTCTTCTGTTATCTGGGGGCTAATTATGCTGGCTACAGCAGTATTTGGAATGAATGCACTGAATAAGCTGGATTCTCTGTCCGTTCCTTTGATGGTGTTTATCATGTTATTGGGAACAGTTCTGGCACTTCGCAGCTATGGAACGGCGGGACTTGGCACAGAGGTAGAGGAAAGCATGAGTATTTTACAGGGAATTGGACTTTCCTTTAGCTTTTCGGCAGTAGGGGCGATTACTGCAGCGGACATTACCAGGTTTCAGCGGAATCGGAAAGACACGATTAAGTCATCCTTCTGGGGAATTATGCCGGCAGCACTTTTCACGCTGGTACTTGGGATTTTGATGACTAAGATAACTGGTGTATATGATATCAGCATGGTATTGGTAGCAGTAGGAATTCCGTTTCTTGGAATCATTATTCTTGTATTGGCAACCTGGACAACTAATTCATTAAATGCATACTGCGGCGGATTGAATGTGATTATGACCTTTAATCTCCCGGACAACCGGAGAAGAGAAGCTACTTTTGCCGCGGGTATTGTAGGAATTTTATTATCGGTTCTTGGAATTCTGGGACATATTGAACAGTTTCTGAGTCTTCTTTCCTATGTGTTTTCCGCAATAGGCGGAGTTATGATTGCGGATTACTGGTTTGTAGGCAAGGGAAAAAAGGAAAACTGGCATCCACAGGAAGGATATAACTGGACAGGTATTATAGCAACAATTCTGGGTGTGGCGGGAGCAGCGTTGATTGGAATTGAATATTCAGGGATTCTATTTGCCCTGGTTATCTTTTTAATTATTGAGAGATTCATACCATCTCAATCCAGAGGTGAAAATACACAATCTGTAAATGAAAAAAAATCAGGAGGAACAATCAATGAGAACATTATCTAAACTGGAAATTATTGATATTTTATATGGATGTACAATTTTGGGAACCGGCGGTGGCGGGGATCTGGAATTGGGACTGGATGTTATGCAGCAGGATTTCGATGAGGGAAAAGAGCTGCGCATGGTAGATTTAGATGAAGTACCGGATGATGCTTATGTAGCAACGCCTTATATGTGCGGTGCGCCTTCCGCATTAGGGGAAGAAATTGAAGATAAATATAAGAGGCTTCCACAGATTGGATACCCCGAATCACTTTTGGCGTTCCGCACATTGGAAAGCTATTACAACAAGAAATTTTATGCGGTATCGTCTACTGAATTAGGTGGCGCCAATACGGCATATGCACTTCACGTTGCCTGCCAGCTGGGGTTACCCATTGTGGATGCTGATCCCGCAGGTCGTTCTGTTCCGGAACTGCAGCACAGCACTTACTTTGTAAAAGATATTCCAATTGCACCTATGGCTTTGGCTACTCAGTTTGGAGATACCATGGTGCTAAAAGATGTGGTGGATGACCTTCGTTCTGAAGATATCGTGAGGGCTGTGGCAGTAGCCAGCGGAAATAAAATCGGGGTAGCGGACCATCCGATTACCGGAGATAAGTTAAGAGGTGCCACCATACCAAATGCTATTACATATGCTTTGAAAATTGGGGAAGCACTGAGAGCGGCACGGGATAATCAGGAAGATGCAGCTGAAAAAATAGCGGCTACAGCAGGTGGGAAAATTTTATTCAGAGGAAAGGTAACAGAGTTTCCATGGGAGCAGACAGGCGGATTTAACGTGGGAGAAGTTTCCCTGGATGGAACAGGGGAATATGCAGGGGAGACATATAAAGTATGGTTTAAAAATGAACATATTCTGTCTTACCGCAATGGGGAAATAGATATTACTGTACCGGATCTTATCTGTGTTGTAGATAAAGCGGGAAATCCCATTACCAATCCCAATTATCAGGTGGGGCAGGAACTGACGATCTTCGTGCTTCCGGCACCTGAAATCTGGACCACAAAAAGAGGACTGGAAGTATTTGGACCGCGTAGTTTTGGATTTGATGTGGATTACGTGCCATTTACCGAAAAATAGAAACGAGGTAAGCTTATGATTGAAGAATTACAGGCGTTGATAGGGATTCCCAGTATCTCTGAAAAGGGTGATGATCATGCTCCCTACGGAGTCGAAACAGCCAAAGCATTGAAGTATGTACTGGATCTGTGCAGAGATTTTGGATTCCGTACGAAAAACTGTGAGAATCAGGCTGGATATGCAGAGATCGGCAGCGGTGATGAAATGATCGGCATCTTGTGTCATTTGGATGTGGTTCCCGCAGGTAATGGGTGGACTTATCCGCCCTTTGCAGGAGAGATCCATGATGGCAGACTTTATGGCAGGGGAGCAGTGGACGATAAAGGACCTGCAATCGCATGCATTTTTGCTATGAAGGAGTTACTGGAGACGGGTATGCCTTTAAAAAAAAGAATCCGAATAATTTTTGGACAGTCGGAAGAAACCGGGGACTGGACCGATATGGAATATTATAAACAACACGAAGAACTTCCCGGTTATGGATTTACGCCAGATGCTGATTTCCCGGTGATTTATGGAGAAAAAGGAATTTTACAGATAAAACTTTCCATGGAGCAGCAGAAATCCGGGTTTCTAGCGTTATCCGGCGGAAATGCACCAAATGTAGTCGCTGATCAGGCATCCTGTACGGTTCTTGGTGCTGGTGGTGAAAAACTGCAGTTTCAGGCAAATGGAAAAGCAGCACATGGCAGTACGCCCGAAGAAGGTGAAAATGCTATATCCAAATTAATGGAGTTATTACAAAAAGAAAAGGATATGAAGGACTTCAAGTGTCCTTTTGCCGAATTCTATATGGATAAAATCGGATTTGCATTGCATGGAGAACAAATTGACTGTGAGCTTTCAGATGAAGCAAGCGGGAAAATCACTTTTAATGCAGGGATGATCGAAGTAAGGGAGGGCAATGTGGAATTGTCTGTTGATATCCGATATCCGGTAACCTGCAGTGAAAAAGAAGTTATCTCCAGGATAAAAGAGCAGACAGAAGCGTATGGAGTGAAGGTTTCTGTCAGTGAAAGTATGGCACCGGTATATCTGGATAAGGAAACCCCGGTGATCCGTGCCCTGATGGAAGTTTATCAGGAGGAAACAGGAGATGATACGCCGGCGATGACTATGGGCGGCGGTACTTATGCAAGAGCGATGGAGGGCATCGTAGCCTTTGGACCGCTGTTTCCCGGCAGGGAGTGCACGGAACATCAAAAGGATGAGTATATTCTCCTTGAAGATCTTGAGAAGGCAAAGGAGATTTATAAGAAAGCTTTGTATAGATTGGTAGAGTTGTAGGAAAACATAAGAAATAATAGAAAAAGGGGATATCCGGTTTTGATTTCGGATATTCCCTTTTGCTAAATTATATATGATCAGTGGCTGTCATAATAAGCTTCCATATAAACCTTTTGCACATCTACCAGTGCAGCCTCTTTTGGATTTTCAGGCATACCGGTATCCTTTAGTGCATGCAGAGACAGGGTCACTACATCAGATGGTTGAAAAGAAGTAGTATTCAATTTCGGGATGCCGATCCGCTCTGAAAGTTCCCTTATGAAGCTGATTGCAGCTGCGGCACCCTGGTCTGCCGTCATCCGGGAGGTGTCAATGCCAAGAGCATGGGCAACCTGGGAATAGCGATCTTTGCAGGCAGATGCATTAAATTTCATTACATAGGGCAGCAGGATTGCATTTGCTACGCCATGGGGAGTATTATAAAAACCGCCCAGCTGGTGAGCCATAGCATGTACCATGCCAAGGCCGGCGTTGGAAAATGCCAGACCAGCCATATATTCTGCCCAGCACATGTCTGTGCGGGCTTCGATATTTCTGCCTTCAAATACTGCTTTAGTCAGGGATTTTCCAATTAAACGGATAGATTCAAGCGCAATGCCGTCGGTAAAGGGGAAATGAGATCTGGCAGCGTAAGCTTCAATTGCATGTGTGAGGGCATCCATGCCGGTAGATGCCGTCAAAAAGGCAGGCATGTCCAGCATCAGCATGGGATCATTAATTGCCAGATAAGAAAGGCAGTTAGCATCCACCATCAGCATTTTAACTTTCTGAACTTCATCGGTTACAACATAAGCTCTGGTCACTTCTGACCCGGTTCCCGCTGTGGTATTGATAGCGATAAGAGGTACACCGGGATTCTTTGATTTGTTCAATCCATTATAATCAGTAATATCGCCTCCATTTTTCGCAAGGATACTGACTGCCTTGGAAACATCCAGAGACGAGCCGCCGCCAATTCCAATAATGTAATTACAGTGTTCCCTGTCAAAATGGGCTTTTGCTTCATTTACTATAGAGACAGTGGGATTTGGTTTCACCCCGTCATAAATCGTATAGTTTTTTCCGGCACCATCCAGTACATCGGTAACCTTCTTCACAGTACCGATTTCCACAAGGGGCCTGTCGGTGACGATAAATGCTTTCTCACCTGATATAAGGTCAATGTGCCGGGGTATTTCATTGATGCAGCCCTTGCCAATCAATGTATGCGCCGGCTGGTATAATTCTCGATAATTCATCTGAGCTTCCCTCCAATACATTTCATAATATAATATGAACAAATGATAATAAAAGATAAACATATGTTATTAGAATTAAAATAACATAATTTAATAGGAAAGTCAATGAAGATAGCCCTCTCCTATAAATTGGTAAAATATTTACTGAATTTTCAACTGCAAAATTATGAAAATCGACAAAATGCCCTGAAAAAAGAAAAATATTTGCAATTTATATTGACAATGCACAAAACTTATAGTATCATCCATGTATACAAATGATAATCATATAGTTACATATGTTCCTAAAATATGTTTGAAAGGACGATGGAATGAAATCGTATTTTATTGGAATTGATACGGGGACTCAGGGGGTGCGGATTGGAATCGCTGATGAAAACGGTGAGATGCTGATCAGCCATGAAAAAAAGTGGGAAACTTCTTATCCTAAAGTTGGATGGGCAGAACAAAATCCCATGGACTGGTGGGAGAGTATCCTGGAAGTACTTGAAATGTGTTCCGAAGAAATGACAGATGAGCAGAAGAAATCGGTAAAAGCATGCTGTGTCTGTGCCACATCCTCTACGGTACTGGCTATCGATGAGCAGGGAAAGCCCCTTATGGATGCCATGATGTGGATGGATGCCAGGTCCCGTGAGGAAATGAATGAGATCAATGAGACTCATGATACGGTTCTGGATTACTGTGGTCAGGAGACATCCTTTGAATGGATGATACCAAAAGCATTATGGATTAAAAGGCACCGAAGGGATATTTATGATAAATGTTATCGCCTGGTAGAACAACTGGACTGGATTAATTTTATGCTAAGCGGGAGATTATCCAGTTCCATATGTAATACAACCTGTAAGTGGAATTACATAGAATCAAAAGGCGGGTACCAGAAAGATTATTTTAAAAGAATAGGATTTGAGGATTATCAGGAAAAAATCGTAACCAAAGTGGATAAAATCGGTGAGGTAATTGGAGAAATAAGGCATGAACTGGCTGAACGTTTTGGATTCAATCCTCATTTAGAGGTGGTACAGGGCGGAATCGATGCCCATATGGCGATGTTTGGACTGGATGTTATTAAGCCCCATAAGCTGGGAATTGTGATGGGAACCAGCTTTGTACATCTGTGTATGTCAGAAGAAAAGCCAGATTTAAAAGGGATCTGGGGACCCTATGACAGCGCGCTGGTAGATGGGCTATGGCTTCTGGAAGGGGGACAGATATCTGCAGCAGGACTGGTAAACTGGTTCAGGAAAAACTTTCATATCGAAGAAGAAGACGGTAATCCCTATGCCAGGCTTTTAAGAGCGGCAGAGGAAATCGAACCCGGATCTGATGGATTGACTGTTCTGGATTTCTTTCAGGGGAACCGGACACCATATAAGGATGCAATGGCAAAAGGGGTCATTTATGGATTGAATGTGAAACACACATGGAAACATATTTATCATGCAGTACTGGAATCCGTTTCATTTGGCACCCACAATATTATACATAATTATGAAACTCAGGGTTATGAAGTAGATTCGCTGACGGTCTGCGGTGGAGTTACCAGGGACAGGGGATGGATCCAGATGATATCGGATGTATCTGGAAAAAAGATCATTATTAACCGTAACAGCCAGGCAGGCGTGCTGGGATGCTGTGTGGTAGCGGCATCAAAAGGAAGGCATTATGAGAGTTTTCAGGATGCTGCTGATCAGATGGTAGTACCTGAAATTGTGGTGGAACCTGATATGGAAAAGCACAAACTGTATCAGAAACCATTTCAGAAATATCTGAAACTGTATAAGAGTTTAAAGAATATGATGCATGAAACAGAACAAGATTAGCCTTATTTAGCATGGTGCTAAATAAATCTAATACATGGCAGACTGTTTCCGGGAGTATGCGGCAGGTTCAGGTATCCCAGAGCCTGTTTTACACGCTCTATAAAGTGATGGCTGATTCTTGCGTAAAGAAAAAATTTATTCTTGTAACACACTCCGGATAACAGGTACCGCAAATATTTACATTCTAAGGAGGAATAAAATGAGAAGGTACAAAAAAATGTTGGGGATTTTAGTAACAGCGGCTATGACAGTTTCCATGCTGACAGCATGTGGAGGCGGAGCGAAAAGTACAGATGGTGACACTGGGGCAAAGACAGAGACTCAGGCTGAGACAAAAGCAGCGGAGACAAAGGCAGCAGAAACTAAGGCAGAGGAAACAAAAGGGGCAGTGACGGAACAGGCAAAAGAAACAGCTTCAGAAGCAGTCACAGAAGCAGCAAAAAAGGCGGATGCTTCCGGCAAAAACTTTAAAATAGGTTACGTGAATAAGACTTTGAACAATCCTTATTTTGTAGCACTGGATGCAGCTCTTAAAGAAGAAGTAGAATCACGTGGATGGTCTTATGCCAGCCTGGATGCTTCCGAAGATATTTCCAAGGAAATGGAAAATATGGAAACTTTCGTTTCACAGAAATATGATTGTATTATTATGAACTGTGTAGATTCCGAAGCTTGTCTTCCGGCTATCGCAAATGCAACTGCAGCAGGTATACCGGTTATCAATGTAGATAATGCCTGTGATACCTCAGCTGAGAATATCACAACTGTTTGTTCCGATAACCTGAGAAACGGCAGGGCGGTAGGCCTTTATGTAGGCGAGCAGTTTGGAAAAGATCCCATTGTATCGGTTCTCTTATCCGGAGTAAAAGGTGCCGTAGTATCTCAGGAAAGACGTACCGGGCTGATGTGCGGAATTATTGAGCAGAGAACAGGCTGTACGGAAGATGAAGCATGGGCAGCAGCAAAGACAATGGAACAGGAACTGATGGATAAAGGAAAAGCAGAAAATACAGATGCAAATTTCAAGATCAATGGTCAGGGCTGGGGCAACTGGACCGCAGATGAAGGGCTTCCGGCAATGGAGGATTTACTGGTAGCAAACAAGGATATCAACCTGGTATTAGGTGAGAATGACAACATGTTATTAGGAGCTATGACAGCCATTGAAAATTCCGGATTAACGGATAAGATCAGACTGGCAGCAGCAGCAGACGGACAGAAGGAAGCTATTAAGCTGATCGCGGATGGTACGGGATATATGGCTACCGGAGATAATAATCCGAAGACGGTTGCAGCTATGGCGTTGCAGGTTGCGGACGAAGTATTGTTAGATGGTAAGACAGCAGATGATTATGAGGATATTACACGGACACCGCCTCTTTGCTATACCATTGAAAATGCAAAAGACTACTATGATGAAAATGCAGCATTTTAACAGATGAAAATGGGGGTGCGGTGTCAGCTTATCAATGTCAGATAACGATACGGCATCCCTAAAAAATAAAATAACAGAAACACAGAAAATGATGAGGAGTGTAGGCGATGGGTAGTGAATATCGGGTTGAGATGGAGCACATTGACAAAAAGTTTGGCGGCGTCTATGCACTGAAGGATGTTTCTCTACGGGTAAAGCCAGGAGAAGTCCATGCTCTGATCGGAGAAAACGGTGCAGGAAAATCTACTTTGATGAAAATCTTATCCGGGGCGGTTATCCGGGATGGCGGAACCATTCGGATAGATGGGCAGGAGGTAAAAATCTCATCTCCAAGAGAAGGTAAAGAACTGGGTATTGCAACCATTTATCAGGAATTTATGCTGGCGCCGCATTTAACGGTAGCAGAAAATATATTTATCGACCGGTTAAATCAGGGCGGAGCGGCGATTCGTTGGAAGAAATTGAATAAAGATGCATCTGAAATATTAAAGAAGCTGGGATTTGGAGAAATTGATCCGAAGCAAAAGGTTGCAGAGTTATCGGTGGCATATCAGCAGGTTGTGGAAATCTGCAAAAATCTAAGCCGGGATGCCAAGATTCTGGTATTGGATGAACCTACCGCAGTTCTGACATTTACAGAGATAGAAAAGCTATTTGCACTGGTCAACCTTTTGAAAAAAGACGGAGTCAGCATCATCTACATATCCCACAGGCTGGAAGAAATATTCCAGTTATGTGATACCATTACCGTATTTAAGGATGGGAAGTTCGTGAAGGAGCTTTCGTCCGGGGATATTGATAAGCATGGACTGATTAATCTGATGGTAGGGCGGGAAATGTCAACCCTGTATCCGGAGAGAAAAGTGAAGCTGGGAGACGTAGTTCTGGATGTAAAAGACCTGAACTGCGGGAAGATGGTACAAAATGTGTCCTTTTCCGTTCGCGCAGGAGAAGTACTGGGATTCAGCGGACTTGTTGGGGCCGGAAGAACGGAAACCATGCGTGCCATATTTGGTATAGACCATAAAGAAACCGGCGAAATTATGCTGGCTGGAAAAAAAGTAACGTTTAAGGCGCCGAAGCATGCAGTGGAGAGCGGATTGGGATTCCTGCCGGAAGACAGAAAGCAGCAGGGAGTGCTGCTGAATCAATCTATCCGTATTAATACCACACTTGCTTCCCTGAAACAGGTAAAATACGCCATGGACGTAATCAACAGTAAAAAAGAAAAACAGACGGTGGAAAATATCCTGGGGCAATTATCCACGAAATATGCATCCATGGAGGATGATGTATCCAGTCTTTCCGGCGGCAACCAGCAAAAAGTGGCTCTTGCAAAATGGCTGGCTGCTGACTGTAAATGTATGATTCTGGATGAACCTACACGTGGAGTGGATGTTGGAGCAAAGGTAGAAATATATAAAGTAATTAATGACCTGGCAGGCAGGGGAGTTGCAATTGTCATGATTTCATCGGAGATGACGGAAATAATCGGAATGTGTGACCGGGTAATCATTATGAGACAGGGCAGAATTACCGGAGAAGTGGCCAGAGAAGAATTATACGAAAATGTATTGATAAAATATGCGATGGGTGTATAAGTGTGAAAGCAAAGTACGTTCACACTGCCGGTTCAGGAATAGCACAAGCCGCTTGCGCTATTCGTATGGGTAAGTTTGGAAGAAAAATATGATATCGAAAGGAAGCCACATTTTGATTCTTTCAAATATTTGTTTGTGGCAGTATAGCAGGCATGCCTGCTGTATGCAATGGGTGAAAAAATGAATACAAAAAATAAAGCTGCAAAATTATTTATTAAACATAATACTTATTTTATGCTGTTGCTGTTAGTGATTATCTGTATCTGCATATCGCCGGATTTCTTTACCTTACAGAATATCATTAATATCCTGCGCCAGTATTCAGGAACCACCGTTGTCTGTATGGGAATGTTATTTGTAATCCTGACTGGGGGAATTGATTTATCGGTTGGTTCTATATTAGCACTTGGCAGTGTAATGGTTGCATTTGCACTGACCACCCACAGCCTGGGCATGGCAGCAGCCATCCTCTTGCCGGTACTGGTTGGATGTGTATTGGGTGGGGTAACCGGATTTCTGGTATCCTATGCTAAAATGGCTGCTTTTGTAGCTTCTCTTGCTATGATGACAATTGCAAGAGGTCTGGCATTTGTAATATCAAATGGGCAGCCGGTACAGACGCCAAAGGATACGATCGGTAAATTAGGAGTAGCCATGATCGGAGGGGTTATACCATGGCTGGCTGTGATTGCGGTAGTTGTCATTTTGATATTCTGGTTTATACATAAGTATACTGCTTTTGGACGTATTATCGTTGCAATCGGAAGCAATGAAACAGCAGTAAAATTAGCGGGTATCCGCGTAAACAGGTATAAAATGTCCGTATATGCCATTTCAGGAATCTGTGCAGCCATCGGAGGAATTATCGCGTCTTCAAGAACTGCAATCGGAACACCGATCATTGGACAGGGGCTGGAACTGGACGCTATTGCAGCCTGTGTAATTGGAGGCGCCAGCCTGTCAGGAGGGGAAGGTTCCTGTATCAAGACAGTTGTTGGTGTACTGGTACTGGCATTAATCAGCAATATTATGAACCTGCTGGCTGTTCCGTCCTATCCACAGGATATTATTAAAGGTATTATTATTATCATTTCGGTATTATTACAGGGTCTTACCTCCAAAAATAAAACAGTTTAGTGATAGTTTCAAACAGGTTCTAGAGCATGGGGAATAGTCGGCAGAGAGGAGCGGTACAATGAGAGATGTTTTATTGATGGCAGTTGATTTAGGCACCAGTTTTATAAAGGTTGGAGTATATGATACGGACAGCACTTGTATCACCGTTGAAACGGAGCCGGTAAAGGATTACAGGCCGGGACCGGGTATCTTTATTCAAAAAGGAGAAGAATTATTAGCTTCTGTAATTGCCTGTATGAAGAAAGTGTGTGCAGCGCTGAATGATAGGGCAGGTCTGATTGAAGCAATTGCCTTTACCGGACAGATGTCAGGGTTTATGGGAGTGGATGAGAACTGGAATGATATCACCACCTGGTCCTGTTCCCTGGATAACCGGTATATGCCTTATGCAGAAAAACAGATGGAGAAATTACGGGATCCCTTTTTGTGCATTGGAGGGACAAACTTCCCTCAGATGGCACCTAAATATGAGTGGTTTAAAACGGAATATCCGGATCAGAGCAAAAAAATCGCCAAGTATCTGATGATCAGCGGATATGTAATTGGGAAATTGGGTGATATTCCAATTGAAGATGCGGTAATAGACAGATCTTTCACTCAGTGGACCGGACTGGCTGATGTAAAAAATGACAGATGGTCACAGGAAATATGCAGAGAAATTGGATTGGATGAAAAGTATCTTCCAAGAATCGTAAATTCAAATCACATTTGTGCACATTTAAATAAAGAAATGGCTGCGGCAACCGGATTAAAGCCGGGAATCGTATTGGTTTCGGGTGCAGGGGATAAGCCTGCGGGCTGCCTGGGGGCAGGAATCGTAAATTACGGAGATCTAATATTTGAAGCATCATCCTACGGAGAAGTGAGCTGCTGTGTCAGCGAATACCGACCGGATATGGACGAAAGGCGTCTGGATGTCATACCCTCAGCAGTACCGGGGGAGTTCTATGCCACACATTTTGCGGCGGGCTCCGGGATTACCTTAGACTGGTTCATGAATACTTTTGTAAAACAGGCTGGCATCGGGACAAAAGAAATGTTTGCAGATATGGAAGATAAAATGAATGACATAGCGCCGGGATGCAACGGGCTCATGGGAATTGGCTTGCTGGGAGGCAGTTCTATGCCGCTGGATGGTACTCTTCGCGGAATGTGGATGGGATTTGACTGGAGCCATTCAAAGGCACATTTTTATAAAGCCCTTTTAGAAAGTTTTACCTATGACTTTACCCTGTGCATGCAGCGGATAGAAGAGCTGTATCCGGAATATAAGCAGGAGCATGTCAGGATCATTGGTGGTGGCGCCAAGTCACCGGTATGGACCCAGATGTGTGCTGATGTCCAGGGAAAGAGGTATGAAGTTCTGGACCGTGAAGATGCTGCCATGTGGGGTGCTGCAATTTTGGCGGGAAATGCCATAGGGGTTTTTCCTGATTTAAAAGAGACTGCATTAAAACACATAAAGGTAAAGCGGGAATTTCAGCCGGATATTACGAAAAGAGAAGCATATCTGCCCTACTTACAGTTATACAAGGATTACATAGTGGAGCTGCATGATTTCTATGAGCGAATTGGAAAATTGTCCAGGTAAACTAGTAGACCATAAAGTTTGTTTCCTCCGTGGTGAACAAACTTTATGGATCACTATTTTCTGACATGTTAGTATACCGAAGGAGAAGAGAATATGGCTAAGACAGTAAAAACAATGAAAGCACTGGTTGTTTATGGAAAAAATGATTATCACTTGGAAGCAGATTATCCGGTACCGGATTTAAAAAAAGGGGAGGTACTGATAAAAGTTGAAGCTTGCGGAGTGTGTGCCAGCGATATTAAGAATTGGCATGGAGCAGAAGGCTATTGGGGAGATGGCAAAACAGAGCCATGGGTAAAGACACCATTTATTCCCGGACATGAATTTGTAGGGGAAGTAGTGGAAGTGGCTGATGATTATCAGGGAAGCGCAAAAGTCGGTGACCGGATTACCGGTGAACAGATTGTACCCTGCAATGATTGTATGTTTTGCAAAACCGGACATTACTGGATGTGCGACAAAGCAGATATCTTCGGATTCCGTGCTCACGTAAATGGTGCCATGGCGGAGTATATGGTTCTGCCTGAAAAAACAAGGATATATCAGATTCCGAAGGGATTGGAAATAGAAAAGGCAGTTTTAATCGAGCCATACAGCTGTGCAAAACATGCAGTAGACCGGGCGGATATCTCCAATACAGATGTGGTTGTTATATCTGGAGTGGGAACGCTGGGTCTGGCAATGGTCAACTATGCAAGGCTGCGCAGACCTAAGAAACTTATTGCAATTGATATGAAGGAGGACCGGCTAGAGATTGCAAAAAGATTTGGTGCAGATATCTGTCTCAACCCGGCGCAGTGTGATGTGGTTAAAGAGATTCAAAATATGACAAATGGGTATGGCTGTGACATTTATATAGAAGCAACAGGACATCCTTCCAGCGTGCAGCAGGGATTGGATGCCATCCGGAAATTAGGAAGATTTATAGAATTCAGTGTATTCGGGCAAAAAGTCAGCGTTGACTGGTCGGTAATCGGTGATGGAAAAGAACTGGATATCCTGGGAGCGCATTTGGGACCATATTGTTTTGATGTGGTAACGGAATGGATCGCTGACAATACCATCTATACAGATGGCGTGGTAACCCATACATTTTCATTGGATCAGTGGCAGACTGCTTTTGAACAGAATGCCAAAGGAGACGGATCCCTTAAGGTTGTAATTAAACCGTGATAATGGAGGAAAGGAAAATGATTACAGTTCAGGCAGAGCATTTAAGCAAAGAGAGTTTTGAGATATTTGGACAGTACCACAATATGTGTTCGGATGATGGGGCATGCTTTGGAGATCAGAATTTCACTTTTTATAGAGACAGCATCCGCATGGTTCCGCCGGTATCGGCACTGGCATTTTCAACACTTAAGGTACAAAGATCGCCCCAATTTGTGGTGCCGGCACTGGAATATCATGACCATACGGCTGAAATTATGATGCCTATGGATGATGATACGTTTTTGTGCCTTGCTCCCGCCGGGAATACCCAAAGACCGGAAACAGAAGCAATACGCGCATTTTTCATTCCCCGTGGCACCATGATACATATAAATCCCGGTACCTGGCATTACATGCCACAACCGCTGAATAAAGAAGAGGTTCATGTTCTGATCGTACTTCCGGAGCGGACTTATTGGAATGACCTGACAGCGGTAAATTATGAAGGGGAAAGCTTATTAACAGTTAAAACAGGAGGAGACCATGAAAGCGTTTGTTTATAATGGGGATAAGGATTTCGCTATAGAGGACAGGGAAAAACCATCTGCATCAAAAGATTCTGCAGTGATTAAGATAGAAGCAGCATCAATCTGCGGAACGGATGTGAGAACCTTCGCCAATGGAAATCCCAAGATCAGTCCGGGCAGAATTATCGGACATGAGTGTTGTGGAACAATTGTGGAGATAGGTGCGAAAGTGAGTGGATTTGCTCTTGGAGATCGGGTTCAGATTGCTCCAGCCATTGGATGCGGAGAGTGCAGGCCCTGTCAAAAAGGACACACAAATATGTGTGATCATTTAAGGACAATCGGTTTTGAGTTTGACGGTGTATTTGCAGAGTATATGGAGATTCCTGCCGATGCATTCAGACAGGGAAATGTGAATAAGGTACCGGACAATGTTACGGCAAATGAAGCGGCTCTTGCAGAACCAATGGCCTGTGCTTTAAATGCACAGCAGATCTGTAATATCAGAGAAGGGGATACCGTAGCTGTATTTGGTTCCGGATTCATTGGCTGCTCCCATGCAGAACTGGCATTTGCCGCAGGTGCTTCTAAGGTTATGATGATGGAAGTTTCTGAATTTCGAATCCGTCAGGCGCGGGAATTAATACCCGGGATTATTGTAATCAATTCGCGGACGGAAAATTGCTATGACCGTATTATGGAAGAAACAGATGGCAATGGTGCAGATGTGGTAATTACGGCATGCTCCGTGGGCAAGGTACATACAGATGCTCTGAAAATAGCTGCAAAACATGGCCGAATCAGCTTGTTTGGAGGAATACCGGGAGATGGAAAAGGATTTCTGGACTCAAATGATATTCATTACAAAGAACTGGGGGTCTTTGGCGTTCATGCATCCACCAGCAGCCAGAACAGAGAGATTCTAAAGAAGATCGCAAAAGGAAATCTGCGGCCGGAAAAATATATCACACAAGAATATGCGCTGGAAGAAATGATGGATGCCTTTGAACATTTAAAGAGCGGTCAAATATTAAAAGCAATTATCCACCCATAAAGGTAATGCCTGGAAGCTGTTAACAGAAAGGAACATTTGTAAACAATACAAAGCAGCCTGCCGGTTTGACAGATGCTGCCGTATTCCCGCCTGTCTAAACTGTTTTATGCCATAATAAAGATCAGGATAAGACAACGCATATAAGTTGTTGACTTTAAATATGCGTTGTGTTATTATAATTTTAGAGTAACATAATTTACTACATGATGAACAAATGTAAATAGAAAGCTGTGGATAGATGATAAATCAGGTTGAATTAGAAAAAATTATCCTTGAGACCATCCGGAGATATCAGAAAAAAAGGCTTATAATTGCAGTAAACTGGAAGATGAATATGACTATTTCCCAGGGAAGAAAATTCTTAGAGGAATTAAAAGATATTCCGGATGTCCCACTTGTTATATTTCCGCCTTATACAACGTTGGCAGGATTGGCAGAGGATTTTACCAAAAGGAATATCCGGATTGGGGCGCAGAACTTTCATGACCAGCAGAAAGGTGCATTTACTGGAGAAATATCCATACCTATGCTGCAGGAGCTGGGATGTACCTATTTAATGGCAGGACATTCGGAACGGAGGATCTATAATTATGAGTCCGATGAGGAAATAAACCGAAAGGTTCTTGCCGCTGCAAAGTCCTCCATGAAGATTATGCTCTGTATCGGAGAGAGCCAGAAGGAACGCCAGGAAGGCATGTGGAAAGATACGCTTCGCAGCCAGCTTTTGAAAGATCTGGCAAGACTGCCCGGGGAGGCGGTTGCAAATGTATATATCGCTTATGAGCCTGTATGGGCAATCGGAACGGGTATCAGTGCATCATTAGAGGAAATTCATGAAACACATATATATTTAAAAGGTATGGTTCGGGAAACTTTAGGAGTGGAAGTACCAATACTCTATGGCGGAAGTGTAAATGACAAGAATGCAGCAGCCATAGGCGAGATTCCATCTGTAGATGGATTTTTAATTGGAAGCGCAGGGATTCATGCAGAAAAATTAAACCGTATTCAGGAGTGTGGATGAAAAATACATGCTCAGGAGTATATGTTAATATATTAGGAAGAGAGGACATACATATGGAAATGGAACAGTTGGTTGCAAAAATTGCAGATGAGATTCTGAAAAAACTGGAAACCCAGGGGGGGTTAAAACCTGCTCCGTCCGGTTCCATAGCAGGTATGATAGACCATACGCTGCTGAAACAGGATGCAAGCGAAGAACAGATTAAAAAACTATGTGAAGAAGCGAAAGAGAATCATTTTTGCTCAGTGTGCATAAATCCCGGATATGTTCCCCTTTGTTATGAGATGCTGAGAGGAACAGCCGTAAAAGTGTGTACCGTAATCGGCTTCCCGCTGGGTGCCACCACAACGAAATCGAAAGTTTTTGAAGCGAATGAGGCTATCGAAAACGGAGCTGGCGAAGTGGACATGGTCATTAATGTGGGAAAAGTGAAGTCTGAAGACTGGGGTTTTGTAAAAAAAGACATTTCAGATGTAGTTACTGCAGTGCATGGCAGAGCAATTGTAAAAGTAATTCTTGAGATATGTCTGCTTACGGAAGAAGAAATTGTACATGTCTGCAGGATTTGTAAAGAGGCAGGTGCAGATTTTGTTAAGACATCCACTGGTTTTTCTACCGGAGGGGCTACCGTATCTCACGTGGCGCTTATGAGAAAAACAGTGGGTAATGAGATGGGGGTAAAAGCTTCCGGCGGAGTTAAGAGTGCAGAGACAGCCAGGGAAATGATTGCAGCAGGAGCAACGAGGCTGGGTACCAGTTCCGGTATTGCAATCATAAATGGTTTAACCGGAACCAGTAGTTACTAAAGGAGAGGAGTGAAGAAAATGGCACAAAAAATGAGGGCTGTAAGGTTATTTGCACCAAAGGATATCCGCTGCGTGGAAGTGGATGTACCGCAGATTGAAAAGGATACCCAGGTTTTGATAAAGGTAAAAAGCTGCGGGGTATGCGGATCTGATATTCCCAGAGTTATGGTGAAAGGCACCTATCATTTTCCAACTACCATTGGCCATGAGTTTGCAGGTCAGATAACAGCATGTGGTGATAAGGTGAAAAACCAGCTGGATGTGGGAGACCGGGTATCCGTTATGCCCTTAATCCCCTGCGGTGAATGCCAATACTGTAAAGTAGGGCAGTCACATCTCTGCGACACATATGACTACTATGGTTCCAGAAGAGACGGCGCTATGGCTGAATATATCGTAGTGGAATCAGAAAACTGCCTCAAACTCCCATCCGGGGTAGATTACGAAGAAGGTTCTTTTACAGATCCGGTGTCAGTAGGACTCCATGCAGTTCGGAAAACAAAGGTGGAAGCCGGAAAATCTGCAGCAGTATTTGGATTGGGAGCAATTGGGTTTATTACGGTCCAGTGGCTGAAAGCCCTTGGATGCACAACGGTAATTGCCGTGGATGTATCGGATGATAAACTCCGTCTGGCAAAACGTCTGGGTGCCACAGCAGGCGTAAATGGCAAGGACCTGGACGCAGTAAAGGCTATTAAGGATTTGACAGGAGGGGAAGGGGTGGATATTGCAATTGAGTTTGCAGGAAGCAAATATACCCACGTGCAGGCGGTAGCCTCCTGTAAGAAAAATGGAGAAGTTGTTTACGGCGGTATCACTTATGATGATGTAACATTCCCCAACAGCGTCATTGCTTCTATCTTAAGAGGAGAACTGACGATTCACGGAAGCTGGAATTCATCTATTAACCCACTCCCCATTAATGAATGGAAGAGTGCCCTGGAATTTATACATACCGGACAGATGAATGTAGACCCGTTAATTACCCACAGGGTACGTCTGGAGGATTGCAAGGAAGTATTTGATATGATGTTTAGGCGGTCGGAAGTATTTACAAAAGTACTCTTTAAACCGGAAATGTAAAAACCAAGCAGGAGGATTAAGATCATGACACAGGAAGCATTAGGATTAGTAGAAACAAGAGGGCTGGTAGCAGCGATTGAAGCAGCGGACGCTATGGTAAAAGCAGCAGATGTAACATTGGTTGGATCAGAAAAAATCGGATCCGGATTGGTTACGATAATGGTACGCGGAGATGTGGGTGCAGTGAAAGCTGCAACTGAAGTGGGAGCACAGGCAGCCGGAAAGTTAGGAGAACTGGTTGCGGTACATGTCATACCAAGACCTCATGGTGACGTGGAGAAAATATTGCCCCAGGCATAAATTCCAGATAAACTATGATAAGGAGAGAAGGCAGGGTGCTGATCAGGATAGCCCTGCCTTTTTTATGGTTCATTATTGGATAGTAAACAGTATTATGTTATAATACCTAAATAATATCCATAAAAAGTCCTTTTAATAAAAATAAGGAGATGGTTGTCGGGAGGAGAATGATGATGAATGATTATAAAAAGATAGAGCTTCTGGTCCAGGTGGCTAAGCTGTATTATGAAAATGACTACAGCCAGGAAATGGTGGCAAAAAAGCTGAGTTTGTCCAGGCCATATATATCTAAACTTTTGAATGAAGCGAAAGAGGTGGGCATCGTTCGAGTCCAGGTGATCGACCCTATGAGTGTAGAGAGCAAGCTGGAGCAGAAATTCAGGAATAGATTTAATTTGAAGAAAGTGATTATAACACCAAACAATGCAGATGAAAATCCATTGTCACGCATTGGGATGGAGATGGCAAGATATCTGAACAGTATTATAAAAAGTGGCGATATCCTGGGACTTTCCTGGGGCGACACCTTGTTTGAGTGCTCTAAATCCCTGATTGGCAGAGAAGACCTGGAAAATGTAACGGCAGTACTCCTTTGTGGAGGTATCAGTAATCTGAAGAAAAACATTTATTCTACAGAAATAGCAAATAATTTTGCAAACAAGCTGAGAGCTTCCTCCTATGTACTGCCTCTTCCGGCAGTGGTGGATAATAAAAAAATGAAAGATATCATACAACGTGACCACAATATGGGGAAAGTACTCCAGTATGGTTATGATGCCAATATTGCGGTCTTTACAATGGGGGCATTCGGACTAAAAAGTGCAATTGTGCGTGCGGGCTATTTAAGTGACCGCACCATGGAAGATCTTTCCCAAAAAGGCGCAGTAGGAGACATCTGTTCCCATATTATTGACATTAACGGAAATATATGCGATATGGAATTAGACGAAAGAACCATTGCCGTGCCGTTAGACGTAATCAGGCAGAAAGACTACCGGATCGGCGTGGCACAGGGGACCAGCAAAATTGATTCAATCTGCGGAGCGCTAAATGGAGGGCTCATCAATGTCCTGATCACAAATGAAGAGACAGCGGAGTTAGTATGGAATAAAATTGAGAAGATGGATCGGGATTAAGGGATTTGGGGTTTCGCTGAGGAAAGACGCTTTGTATATGATAAGTAGTGTACGGAAAGAGAAGGGAGCGAGCCAGGACATTGATTTGGAAGGCTTACCGCAGAACTGGTATTTTCTAACCTTCCCAGAGCGCTTTTTGGCGGCACGCGGGCATTCGCTCCGAAATCCTGATG
>OATB01000521.1_pt1 | contig 26072 bp, 21 predicted proteins | sample 1494941 | NCBI WGS metagenome assembly OATB01 (sample SAMEA2579931, study PRJEB22360) | human gut metagenome | reverse complement strand
GAACATAATGATTTAGTAATGGATAGGGGGAATCAAAATGACAATACGCCATCTTCGTATTTTTAAAATAGTCTGTGAAGAAGAGAATATTACAAAAGCTGCAAAAAAACTATATATGACCCAGCCTGCGGTGTCCCATGTCATAAACGATCTGGAAGAAAAGATTGGAAATACCCTGTTTGACCGGGTATCCAAGCGTATTTATCTGAATGAATTCGGGAAATTATTCCTGGACAAAGCCATTCGCGTACTAGAATTGTACGATGATTTGGAAGGGGGCCTGGATTCCCTGAAAGAGCAGGCGGTCTTACAGATTGGTTCCAGCATAACAATCGCTAACTTCTGGCTTCCGTCCCTGCTAAAGAAATTTGAATTGCAGTGGAAGAATACTCCCGTCCGGGTAGAAGTAGAAAGTGCCAGGATTATTGCGGAAAAGCTTTTACAAAATGAAGTGGACCTGGCGTTGATAGAAGGAGTCTTTCCCAGAGATAATCTGGTCTGCATTCCCTTTTCGTCATACCGCCTTGTGGTATTATGCGGCAATGGGCATCCTCTGGCATCTGCAGGTGAGGTGCAGATAGAAGATTTGGCACAACAGAAATTATTGTTAAGAGAAAACGGCAGTGCAATACGGGATACGTTCCAAAGTGCAATGACCCTACATAATCTGTCCGTGGCTCCCACATGGACAAGCGTAAATTCACAGGCATTGATTCAGGCAGCCAAAAATAACCTGGGTGTTACCGTTATGCCTGATATACTGGTTAGAAAAGAATGTGAAAGAAAAGAACTGGTACCGTTGACGGTAGCCGGACTTTCTATGGAGAATCAAAATTATCTGGCATATCATAAGGACAAGTTCTTATCAGAGCCTATGAAAGGGTTCCTGAAAATCCTGAAGCATGTTTGAAAATTTATGACTGCTGTTAGCACACCCTCTTTACGGATTCATTATCTGTGGCAGGGACTATTGACATACCGGCATTAGTACGGGTAAAATGGACGTATGGCTGTAACCTTATAACAAATAAAGGAGAAGACGAAATGAAGAAAATCGGATTTATTGGAGTCGGAATTATGGGGAAATCAATGGTGAGAAATTTAATGAAGGCAGGTTATGAAGTTTCTTTCTATGCCAGAAATAAGTCAAAAACTGAGGATGTTATTGCAGAAGGTGCGGTTTACCATTCGACTATTCCGGAATGCGTGAATGGCTGTGATGCAGTAATTACGATTGTCGGCTTCCCTAATGATGTGAGAGCAGTTTATTTTGGAAAGGATGGCATACTGGAAAATGTACCGGAAGGAACTTACGTAATTGATATGACCACCTCAAGCCCCAAATTAGCGGAAGAAATCTATGAAGAAGCCAAAAAACGTGGAATTTATGCACTGGATGCTCCGGTTACCGGAGGAGATGTAGGCGCTAAAAATGGGACGTTATCCATACTGGCGGGGGGAGATTCCCAGTCATATGAAAAATGCCTTCCTGTTTTTGAGGCGATGGGTAAGAACATCCACCTGGAAGGGAAAGCCGGAAGCGGGCAGCATACCAAAATGGTAAACCAGATCATGATAGCCGGGACAATATCCGGTATCTGCGAAGCATTTGCCTATGCAAGGGAGAAAGGTCTGGACATCCCAACTGTACTGGATTCTGTTGCAACAGGTGCAGCTGGAAGTAAGCAGCTGGAACTGCAGGCGGCAAAAATGCTGGAGCAGGATTATGCACCGGGATTTTTTATAAAGCATTTTATTAAAGATATGAAGCTGGCAAAGGAAGAGGCTGAGGGAGACGGACTGTCATTAAAAGTACTGAATCAGACACTTGCAGCATACGAAGAGCTGGAAAAAAGAGGAGACGGAGAACTGGGAACCCAGGCACTTATTAAATATTTTGATAAATTATAAATGACAGGAAAGAAGGGAATACATATGGCTAAAAATTACCGCTCCCAGCTGGTTGGCGTATTTGGCTGCCCGGTTGATGAAAATCCAACAGGAGTCATGGAAGAAGCTGCATTTGCAAAAATGGGGCTGGATTACCGTTATCTGACAATTAAAGTAGAAAAAGACGATCTGGAGGCGGCAATGAGAGCTGTGCGTGCATTCGGAATGAAGGGAATTAATTTAACCATTCCCCATAAAGTAAAGGTACTTTCTTATCTGGATGAACTGTCAGAAGCGGCAAAAATTATAGGAGCCGTTAATACAGTGGTAAACCGGGACGGGAAATTGTTTGGAGAAAATACGGACGGGAAAGGATTTTTAACAGCTCTTAAAAATGAAGGAACAGAAGTAAAGAATAAAAAGATTGTGATGTTAGGTGCCGGAGGTGCAGCCCGGGCAATCGGTGTGGAGTGCGCACTGGCTGGAGCTTTGGAGATTACAGTTGTGAACCGGAATGAGGAACGCGGCGCAGAACTGGCGGGGCTGATTGAAACAAAAACAGATACAGCAGGCAGATTTGTGAAATGGGAGGGCAGCTATCCGGTGCCGGAAGATACGGACATTTTGATTAATGCCACCTGTGTGGGCCTGTATCCAAATGTATCAGATAAGCCGGAGATTAACTACGATACCATAAAACCGGGTATGACAGTCAGCGATGTGGTCTTTAATGATCCCAATACACGCTTCTTACAGGAAGCGGGACAAAGAGGTGCAAAAACTGTAAACGGGCTGGGTATGCTGGCACAGCAGGGAGCGCTTAATTTTACTCTGTGGACAGGAGCTGACGCGCCTGTGGAAGTGATGGAAGATACCCTGAAGCAGGAATTTGGATTAAGCAAATAAGGTCATTTTTGGTTTCTTACAATACAGGATTTACACAAAATCAGGGAAATTGAAATAGTAAATGCCATCTGTAACGGATACAGATGGCATTTTATTGTTATTTTGCCGCTTTTTGGGCAAAACTAGTATTAACCAGCTTATCATAAGGTGCGCGCTGGCTGAGTTCCCCGGCATTTTCCAGGATATCCTGAAGCAGATTGAAGCTGTTTTCTTCAAATACCATGTTATCTTTCCAGGTATCCTGTTCGTGATAACGTTTTACAATGGTCGTAATTGTAGCAAGATCTGTTTCTTTAAACTGTGGTTCAATGATTTTTGCTATTTCTTCCGGTGTATGGGAATTCACGTAATCCATACCTTTTTGGAGAGCGTCTGTAAAGCCCTGGATAATTTCGGGATTCTTTTTGATGAAACTGCCTTTTGCACTGTATGCGGTATAAGGCACATAACCGGAATCCGTCCCAAGAGAAGCAACTACGTGTCCGCTGCCTTCTTTTTCAAGGGAAGTGGCACCTGGTTCAAACTCTACCGTAAAATCACCCTGTCCGCCGGAAAATGCGGCTGCGGTAGAACCAAAATCAATACTTTGATCGATATTTAAATCAGTTGCAGGATTGATTCCATTTTGTTTTAAGATGTACTCGAATACCATTTCAGGCATACCGCCTTTTCGGCCACCAAGAACATTTTTTCCTTTCAGGTCGCTCCAGGTGAAATCAGGCATTTCCTGTCTTGCAACCAGGAAGTTACCTGCACGCTGTGTGAGCTGCGCAAAGTTTACCACATAATCTGAGGCTCCTTCATTGTATGCGTAAATGGTTGATTCGCTTCCCATAAAGCCAATATCGGCATCTCCCGATACCACGGCGGTCATGGTTTTGTCCGCACCAAATCCTGTGACAAGTTCCAGATCAATGCCTTCTTCTGCAAAATAGCCTTCCTGGATTGCTACGTATTGAGGTGCATAGAAGATGGAATGAGCCACTTCATTCAGTGTAACTTTGGTGAGTGTGTCCGATTCTTTTTTACAGCCGATACAGGTCAATGCCAGAAGAACTGTAATAGCAGCTAATAATAAAAGCTTTTTTTTCATAACTTACCTCCAAAAGTTCTAATGCTATAAGATATGAAAAATTGCGTAAAAGTTGCAAAGAAAACCAACAAATCTAAAAGATAAATTAAAAACATTAACAAATACTAAAGAAATTATGTAAAATTAGTTGATATTATGAACAAAATCATGTTATAATAACACGAACAAAAAAGATAAAGGGAGAAAGACACATGAACGAAAAACAAAGTTTCAAGCCGTATATTCCTGCTGATAAGTCAGTACCGGAATTTACGCCGACAGCCATCATCCTGGGTGTATTGCTGGCTGTTCTGTTCGGTGGTGCGAATGCATACCTTGGTCTTCGTGTAGGTATGACCGTATCTGCATCAATTCCAGCTGCCGTTATCTCAATGGGCGTTATCCGCGTCATTTTGAGAAAAGACTCCGTATTGGAGAACAACATGGTACAGACAATTGGTTCTGCCGGTGAGTCTGTAGCTGCAGGAGCTATTTTCACTCTGCCAGCGTTATTTTTGTGGGCAAAAGAGTGGGGAACAGCTGCACCTTCATTACTTGAAATTGCAATTATTGCATTTATTGGTGGTACATTAGGAGTTCTATTCATGGTACCTCTTCGTAAAGCCTTAATTGTACAGGAACACGGAACACTTCCATATCCGGAAGGTATGGCTTGTGCGGAAGTACTTTTAGCTGGTGAGCAGGGGGGTGCAAAAGCGTCTACTGTATTTGCCGGTTTAGGTATCGCAGCAGCCTACAAATTTATCACAGACGGATTTAAATTATTCCCCAGTGAAGTACATTATGAAATTCCTGCTTATAAGGGAGCGGGTGTTGGTATGGACGTATTGCCAGCACTTTTAGGTGTTGGTTATATCTGCGGACCAAAGATTTCATCATATCTGTTTGCAGGTGGTGTACTTGGATGGTTTGTGTTAATGCCATTAATCGTATTATTTGGTTCAAATGTTACATTGTTCCCGGCTACCGTGCCAATCGCTCAGATCTATCAAGAGGGCGGATCATTCGGCATCTGGTCTAATTACATCAAGTACATTGGTGCAGGAGCTGTAGCATGCGGCGGTATCTTAAGTTTAATTAAGTCACTGCCACTTATCATTAAGACATTCAGAGATGCTATTAAAGGATACGGAAAGGGCGGAGCTGCTAATTCCAGCATTCGTACTGACCAGGATCTTTCCATGCCGGTTATTATTATTTCCATACTGGCACTGGCTATTGCAATCTGGCTGATCCCGATCATTCCGGTTAACTTATTCAGTGCCGTACTGATCGTAGTATTTGGATTTTTCTTTGCAACCGTATCTTCACGTATGGTTGGTTTGATTGGAAGCAGTAACAACCCTGTTTCCGGTATGGCTATCGCAACTCTGTTGATTTCATCCATGGCGTTGAAAGCAACCGGACAGATCGGACAGAGCGGTATGACAGCAGCTATTGCTATCGGTTCTGTAATCTGTATCATCGCTGCTATTGCAGGTGATACTTCACAGGATTTAAAGACAGGTTATATTTTAGGTGCTACACCTAAGAAACAGCAGATTGGTGAAGTAATCGGTGTATTAGCTTCTGCTATTGCAATCGGTGGTATCTTATATCTGTTAAATGCTGCATGGGGATATGGTTCTGCTGAACTCCCGGCACCTCAGGCTACTCTGATGAAGATGGTAGTAGAAGGCGTTATGGGCGGAAATTTACCATGGAACCTGGTATTTGCCGGTGTGTTTATTGCACTGGTAGTAGAAGTATTAGGAATTCCGGTACTTCCGTTTGCAGTTGGTTTATATCTGCCAATCCACTTAAGCACACCTATGATGGCTGGCGGACTTGTAAGATTATTTATTGAAAAGAAAAAGGGAATGGACGAGAAGAAGAAGAAAAATGCCATCGATGGCGGCGTACTTTATTGTTCTGGCCTGATTGCCGGTGAAGGTTTAATCGGTATCCTGTTAGCAGTATTTGCAATTATTCCGGTGGCAGGAGGATCTCTTGGAGATGTCATTGCAAAAATCGGCGGTGGAATATTCCCGGAAAGTGTTGCTAAAATCGTTGGATTGTTGTTCTTTGCACTTTTAATCTTCTCATTGTTAAAGTTCTCTTTGTTCTTAAAGGATAAGAAAGCTAAGGCATAAGAATGGGAAAGAAAAACAAGAAGAATTATCTGGACTTTGTTCCAATCTGCAATCCCAAGTTTGAGTGGGATCTGGATAAGAAAGGGAATGTAGTCGTTCACATGGAAAATAAAGGCTTTTACAACTGGATTGCCCAGAAGGTATTTAAAAAACCGAGATTTAGCCACATTACACTGGATAATTACGGCAGCTTCGCGTGGCAGCTAATGGATGGAAGAAAAACGGTATTTGAAATCGCAAATGAGATGAAAGTACAGTTTGGCGACAAAGCAGACCCGTTATATGAACGTATGACGAGATTCTTTCAGACACTGTACCAGAACAACTTTATTGGATATGTAAGTGAAAAGAAAAAGAAAAAGTAATTGCAGACAGCCCGGTTCAGTAAGCCGGGCTGTTTTTCTGTGAAAGACACTTAGATTGATATAAAATTATCGGAAACCAAAATCGGAACTTGAATTTTCCTTTGGAACCACGTATAATAACCATGTTAGAGCGTGTCAGTACACAATTTTCAGGTGCGTTCTAAAACAGAAAGAAGGTTAACGAGATGAAATACGTATTAGATTCACATACACATACGCTGGCCAGCGGACATGCTTACAGCACAATTCACGAAATGGCATACCAGGCTGCATCAAAAGGACTGGAGTTGCTGGGGATTACGGAACATGCACCTAAGATGCCGGGAACCTGTCATGAATACTACTTCATGAACCTGCGCATATTAGAACGCAGTATGTGTGGAATAGAAGTTTTATTCGGGGCGGAAGTTAATGTAATGGATTATGACGGTAATCTGGACATGGATGACAGCCTGTTGAAAAAAATGGATGTGGTAATCGCAAGCCTGCACACACCCTGTATAAAATGCGGATCAAGAGAAGAGAACACAAGGGCATGTCTGAATGCCATGAAGAATCCCTGCGTTAACATTATCGGGCATCCGGATGACAGCCGCTTTCCGCTGGACTATGAAGCCCTGGTTCTGGGTGCAAAAGAGCATCAGGTACTGTTAGAACTCAATAACAATTCCCTGCATCCGCTGGGAGCGAGGGAAAATCCTATTCCAAATGATATCGCGATGTTGGAAATGTGTAAAAAATATCAGGTGCCGATTATCTTAGGGAGTGATGCCCACTGTGCTGCAGATGTAGGGAATCACCAGTTCATTGACCAGTTATTTACGTGTTTTGATTTTCCGGAAGAATTAATCGTAAATCGTTCTGTAGACGAATATAAAAAGTATATCAACCGTTATAAAAATCGATAAACTTCTTTACACTAAAGTTTTGCTGTGCTAATATATAAAGTACAACGACGAACGAATGAAGGGGTAATTTTATGAGCAAAAAAATCAGGACAGAAGCAGTTGACCAACTGTTTGAAGCTATTTTAAACTTAAAAGATAAAGAAGAATGTTATTTGTTCTTTGAAGACGTATGTACTGTTAATGAATTGCTTTCTTTATCACAGCGTTTTGAGGTGGCTAAGATGCTAAGAGAGCATAAGACTTATCTGGAAATTGCAGAAAAGACAGGGGCATCTACAGCAACCATAAGCAGAGTAAACCGGTCTTTAAACTACGGTAATGACGGTTATGAAATGGTATTTGACCGTATGCAGGAAAAAAAGCAGTAATACTTGACAAACAGAATCCGAATATAAAAAGGGCAAAGATGCTTAAAAGCACTTTGCCTGTTTTTATGATTTATTTTTTGCTTTTTTCTTTTTCTAAATCCTTTTTTGGAAGTTCATCAATTAATTTTTCAATCAGCTGCTTTTTTATATATACGTCAAAACTCAGCAGACAGATAAATGAAAAATATTTCAGGAATCCCTGATCTTCTTCATCTGCATTTTCAAAGGTCTTCTGGGAAGTATTGTATTTTTCCAAAATATCCTTAGAAATCTCATTCACCTGGCTTTTCTCCAAACTGAATACTTCCTGGTAGAGTGTCTCCATATTGAAATCTGTCTCATTATGAAAATATTTCTCTGTAATAGGATGGAGCAGTGTCTGTATGTCCGTGATGGATAGCACGCCTTTAAAATAATATATAAATATCAAAACCAGCAGATGTTCTTTTGAATACTTTTTCTTAAGCGGCGGCGGAAGCAAGTCGTTTTTCGCATAATTATTAATCATGGTCTTTGTCAAAATTTTATCATCTGAATTTCGTTTTGAATGGGCTAAGTGCGAATCCATAAATGTAGTTACCTGGTCCATGTATAGGTCAATATTTGGAATATCTGCAGGTTTGATATAATCAATTCTGGATAAGCTGCGCATTATGCTGTTTATCATATCATCTGTATCTATTGTCATCTTGTTCACCTCTTATTACATTATATAGTTTTCATTACTATTTGTAAATGTTTTTATTGTAGTTTGTAATATTTCTAATGCGATTGTTCATGTGAACAGCTGCACTGCATGATGATCTAAAGGCGTATACGGCATGTGACAGGCTCATTAGCTCATTACGGTGTTGAAGTTCTAATCCCGGCACTTGTGATGGGATTTTAGTTAACAATATCATACTATCTACAATATAAGAGGAAATCATAACTGCAATTTTTACCTTATGACGTATTTTTTAGCAATGACACATTCATATAGGATCATAATAATGATGCATCCGGGCATTGCACTCAAAGTGAGGCAGACCGTTGACAGAGTCTGGTCCGTAAGCCCGACAAAGCCGCTGGCAATAAACAACAGGGAATAGGCCATAAATAGTAAACCAACAGCATGGTTATATTTTTTGAGATCAGATATTTTGCTTGATTCCGGGGCTTTCATTACAGAGTAGATACCAACCGGCTTTTTGGCAAAGCACATGGTAATTCCGCTGACAAAAATAAAGAATCCAAAAATCCAGGAAACGATGGCGAGTGCAGGTATAAAGTTTATTCGGTTTTTAAAGAAAGCATGCATATCCATTTCAAAATAAAAGGTTCCCGCTAACGTGATTAATGTGATGAGATTAAAGATAATAACCAGAATGATTCCGGCAAAATATGCATCCTCAGATTTTAAAATAACCTTCACGAATGCACAAAGGGCTAAAGTAAAAACAGGAAAAATCAACAATTCATATTTACTTCCTACAACATCCATTCCGCTTCCGGATAAATTAGAGGTAGTGATGATTTTATCAGGAAGGAAAAACATGCTGATAAGGGTCAGGATCAAAGGCAGACACATCAAAATGTTATAGATCAGATATCGCCGTTTCATTAAACCAACTCCTTTCGTTACGATCCAAAGCGGTAATAGTGTAACACTGATTCGGGAAGACTTCAACCGATATGGCGTAAGGTAAAGTGTTTTCAGCCTGAGATATTGCAGGGTTGCAAAAAGCAGGGGAATGTACTAAGATATTATAGGTATATCTATGGAAAGGAATGAAAATAAATGCGAGAAGAACAGTTTAAGATGGAACGGCCGGGGCTGGTGGAAGAAGGGCAGGAAGTAGAGATTGTAGAGATTAACACTTCCATGAATTACAGCTATATTATCGAACCTGCAGTTGCCATGTCAGGATGCTTTCCCTCCAGCAGAAGAATAAAGGCAAGAAAAGGAGTTATAAAGAAAATTGAAAATACTCCGCGGGGATACATTGTCACGGCAGCTTTTGAAGAATAAAGCCTATTTCCCGTCTGTGCGATAACAATTTTCAGATGATCTATGGTAGGGAATAATCTTAAAATACGATGAAAAATGTGGATTCTTGGTGACAGCAGGCGTATTTTATTATATAATAAAACCCGAGACTAAAAGTTAGGTGGTATTACAATGAGCATATATGATACATTGAATGACATGCAGAAATCAGCGGTATTCCATACGGAAGGCCCGTTATTACTTTTGGCCGGTGCAGGTTCCGGCAAGACCAGGGTACTGACACACCGCATTGCGTATCTGATTGAAGAAAAAGGGGTAAACCCATGGAATATTATGGCGATTACCTTTACCAATAAAGCCGCAGGAGAGATGCGGGAGCGTGTAGACAGCCTGGTGGGATTCGGTTCCGAAAGTATCTGGGTATCCACATTCCACTCTACCTGTGTCAGGATATTAAGACGTTACATAGACAGGCTTGGCTATTCCAATAGTTTTACTATTTATGACAGCGATGATCAGAAAACTCTGATGAAAGATGTCTGTAAACGCCTGCAGATTGATACAAAAGTATATAAAGAAAAGGCACTGCTGGGCGCAATCTCTTCGGCAAAGGATGAACTGGTGAGCCCACAGGCTTATGAGCTGAATGCTGCAGGTGACTTTGGAAAGCAGAAAATTGCCCAGGCATATAAAGAATACCAGAAACAGCTGCGCAGCAACAATGCGCTGGATTTTGATGATTTGATTGTAAAAACAGTTGAGTTGTTCCAGAATTGTCCAGATGTATTGGATTACTATCAGGAAAGATTTAAATACATCATGGTGGATGAGTATCAGGATACCAATACAGCGCAGTTTAAGCTGGTCAGCCTGTTTGCAGAGAAATATCAGAACCTTTGCGTAGTCGGTGATGATGACCAGTCCATTTACAAGTTCCGCGGGGCAAATATTGGCAATATTTTAAATTTTGAAAAAATGTTTGCAAATGCCAGAACCATAAAGCTGGAGCAAAATTATCGTTCCACACAGAACATCTTGAATGCAGCTAATGATGTCATCCGAAATAATTTAGGAAGAAAAGAAAAGACACTCTGGACCGATAACGAAGAGGGCGATTTAATTCATTTTCGTCAATTTTTAACGGCTTTTGACGAAGCGGAGTATATTGTTGGAGATATTGCGCAAAATATACGAGAAGGCAATTATGAATATAAGGATTGCGCCATTCTCTATCGAACGAATGCCCAGTCCCGTATGTTCGAAGAAAAATTCCTGATGGCAAATATTCCTTATAAAATCATCGGGGGCGTAAACTTCTACGCCAGAAAAGAAATCAAAGACCTTCTGGCTTATTTAAAGACGGTAGACAACGCCATGGACGACCTGGCGGTTAAGCGAATCATCAACGTGCCAAAAAGGGGCATAGGAGCCACTTCACTTGGAAAAGTGCAGGAATATGCAGATGAGTATGATATGAGCTTCTATGATGCGCTAAAAGATGCTGAGAGCATCGCAACACTGGGAAGAAGTGCGGTAAAAATAAAACCTTTTGTAACCTTCATCCAAACACTGCGCAGTAAGCTGGATTATCTGTCGGTGCAGGAAATTCTCACATCAATCATCGAAGAAACCGGATATGTAAAAGAACTGGAAGCGGAAGACACCGATGAGGCGAAAGCCCGAATCGAAAATATCGATGAATTGATCACCAAAGTCGTATCCTATGAAAGTGATGCAGAAGAGCCGACACTGAGCGGATTCCTGGAAGAAGTAGCACTGGTAGCAGATATCGACAGCCTGGAAGAAGAAAGTAACCATGTGGTACTGATGACCCTGCACAGTGCCAAAGGACTGGAGTTCCCAAATGTATATCTGGCTGGAATGGAAGACGGCATATTCCCAAGTTATATGACCATAACCTCCGACGATCCCCTTGATATCGAAGAAGAACGCCGTCTGTGTTACGTGGGAATTACAAGGGCAAAGCAGCGTCTGACCCTGACCAGCGCAAAGTCGCGAATGATCCGCGGTGAGACCCAGTACAACAAAGTATCCAGATTTATCCGGGAAATCCCCCGTGAACTGGTAGCCGTAGGCGGACAGGTAAAAGATAAGGTAGAAGACATACCAAAGCCAACCAATTATGCCCAGGCAAAAACAGCATTCAAAACAAAAATATTTGATCCCAAACAGTTCCAGGTAAAGAAGGCGGATACCCTGGATTACGGTGTTGGAGATCAGGTAAAACACATTAAATTTGGTGTGGGAACAGTAGAAGGAATCGTCGAAGGCGGCAAAGACTACGAAGTAACCGTCAACTTCGATAAAGCAGGCGTAAAAAAGATGTTTGCGGCCTTTGCAAAACTAAAGAAAGTATAAAATATTTTTTTCATATAGTAAAATTTAGTATTTAGTGATATACTAGTCGTAAGAGTAAATCTAATGAAAGGACGTGTAGGGATATGAACAAATTTGAAGAATTACTGGCTGCATTACAAAAAAAAGAGGATGACAAAAACAAAAATACAGTACTTTGGGTTTTGGCAATTATCGGTGCAGTAGCAGCAGTAGCAGCAATCGCTTATGGTGTTTATCGTTATTTCACACCGGATTATCTGGAAGACTTTGAAGAGGACTTTGATGATGATTTCGATGATTATTTTGATGATGCTGATGATATCATTGACGATGTAAAAGAAGACGTCAAAGAAGCAGCAGAAAAAGTGAAAGACGCCGTTAAAGACGCAGTAGATTAATTAAAATGCATAAAAGGGCAGATGTCATTTGGCACCTGCTTTTTTTTACGAAAAATTTGTAATATGGGGTGAGATTTGGTAGAATGGAGATATATTATATATATATTGTTTTGAAGCGTATTCTTGAATATAAGCATATATGTTGGTAGAAAACAAGATGCAATTCTATTTTAAGCAAAAGGGCAGCAAAAAAATTAGTTTAGTTAATATTGATAATAAACATTTAGCTATAAGGAATATAAATATTTCCAGAGTAATGTTTTCGCATACTGGTAAAAGAAAAATATTTATATTGTGCAGAGTGATATATAGTAATGTAAAATATAAAACATGGATAGGTTTTGATTAAAGTTAACAAAGAGTAATTACGAAAAATATGAAATGTAAATGGAGCGTAAGTTATAGTGAAAAAAGGTCAAGTATTAGAAGGTGTTATAAAAGAAGTTGTATTCCCTAACAAAGGGATTGTAGAAGTTGAGAATGAAACAAAAACAGTAATTGTAAAAAATGGAGTTCCCGGACAGAAAGTACGCTTTTCCATCAATAAAATCCGAAAAGGAAAATGCGAGGGACGTTTGTTAGAAGTAATTGAAAAGTCACCTGTGGAAGTAGAACCCTCCTGCCCGCATTTTGGTATCTGCGGTGGCTGTACATATCAGAATCTGGATTATCCGACTCAGCTGGCTATGAAAGAAAAACAGGTAAAAGATCTGGTAGACAGCGTCTGTCAGAATTATGAATTCGAGGGAATAAAAGGAAGCCCACGACAGTTTGCATATCGTAATAAAATGGAATTTTCATTTGGGGATGAAATTAAAGATGGCCCATTGGCATTAGGTATGCATAAAAGGGGAAGCTTTTACGATATTGTAACGGTAGATCAGTGTGAAATCGTGGATGATGATTATAATAAGATTCTGGCCTGCGTGTTGGAATATTTTAAAGAAACGGATCTTAGTTTTTATCATAAGCTATCTCACCAGGGATACCTGCGTCACCTGTTGGTACGTAAAGGACAGAAGACAGGAGAAATTTTAATTGATCTTGTAACCAGTACGCAATCAGCTCCCAGTCTGGAGGGACTGAAGGACAGGATTTTGGAACTAGAATTACAAGGCAGAATCGTTGGGCTATTAAATACATTAAATGACAGTCTGGCGGATGTGGTTCAGAATGATGAAACCAAAATTTTATATGGACAGGATTATTTTTATGAGGAATTGTTAGGGCTGAAATTTAAAATCTCTCCATTCTCATTCTTTCAGACGAATTCACTTGGTGCAGAGGTGTTGTATGAGACAGCACGTTCCTATGTGGGAGAGACGAAAGACAAAGTAATTTTCGACCTCTACAGCGGCACTGGAACGATAGCACAGATGTTAGCTCCAGTTGCAAAAAAAGTGATTGGAATTGAGATCGTAGAAGAGGCAGTGGAAGCTGCTAAAGTAAATGCGGCTTTGAATAATCTGGATAATTGTGAGTTTATTGCAGGAGATGTATTGAAAGCAATTGATTTAGTGAAGGAAAAACCGGATCTTATTGTCCTTGATCCGCCAAGGGATGGGATTCATCCGAAGGCCTTGTTGAAAATTATTGATTTTGGGGTGGATAGAATGGTTTATATTTCCTGTAAGCCTACCAGTCTGGTGAGGGATTTGGAAGTGCTGCAGGGGAGAGGGTATGAGGTTGTGAAGGTTGTGGGGGTTGATATGTTTCCTGGGACGGGGCATGTGGAGACCGTGGCTCTGCTGACGAGAAAAGGCCAGTAAATCAAAGGGTTTCCGGGTTTTGGACAGGATATGTAGGTGTGCTTTTTTGCTTGTTGAAATGTTATAAGTTTCCGGTTACTGGGGTGGGGTAAGGAAAATGAACGTTTTGGCAAAAGGTATTTAATTCTTTTAAATAAGAATTTAGGTTCTGTAGATGCAAGATAAATTAGAATTTGTAAATGGCTAAAATAGTCACTTTATAGAACAAGAGATAAAGTAAACTCTATCGTAAAAAATATGTAAATCATGTATGTTTATGAGGGATAATATGAATGAGATTACAAAATGGGTATGGAGTAACTTGACACAAATTAAGGATATTTTATGGATTTTTTTCACGTTGATTGCAACCGTCATTGCTGTACTTACATATAAAAGAGCGAGATATACTCTTTTACAACCGCTGAGAACGGAAGTAATAAAAAAACAAACGGAGTTATTTGTTGAAATTATTACGTTGATTTCTGATGATACAAAGTTTTTTATGGAATTAGATTTGATTACTATTGTAAATTTGAATGCGTACTATACTTTAAGAAGCTATGGGTATATACCCGATAAGGTAGATGAATTTGCAGAAGCATATAATGGGCTTACATATTGCGCTTTGCTTGTAAGCCGTAGCAATAAACCTAACTCTTTTGCGTTACCAGAAACTTTTGATAATAGCTCAAATGAGAGTGTGAAAAGAGATGAAAAGGAAAGCAAGCAAGATGAATTAATAAAAGGAGATATAGATATAGAATTAATCCGACTCACAGAATCTTATTATACAACTATACAAAAGTTAAAAGATTTTTATAAAAACCCATTTTTACCAATAACTATAAAGAATCAGTTAGAGACTATTATTGGCAACATAGAAGATGATGTTTCCACTACATTAAAGATGATTCTGGAGGAATTTATCCTAGAGGTATATGAAAAGAGTAAAACAAGTGATGTGGAGGTTGAATTTAATGGCGTATATAATCAATTTAATAGAAGGCGAAAAGATAATAGCAAATTAATTAATCAGATAATTACAGAAATAAGAAAATACTTATTAATCGATATCAAGTGGTGAATTGCGACAAATAAATGAGAATCATCTGTGGAGGTAAAATAAGATGGCAATTAGACAGGCACTGTAAGGGTGAGTGGTTTTTTTGCCATGTAGTATAAGAAATTCCTTTCACCGCATGTGGAGACGGTGGTGTTACTGGAGCGAAAAGGCTAGTAAATCAAAGGGTTTTGGTGATTTGAGGTGGATATGTAGGTGTGCTTTTGTGGTTGAATGGAAGGCTATTTGTTTCCGGTTACTGTAGTGGGGTAAGGGAAATGTATGTTTTGGTAAAATGGCCATTTAACAATGATATCGAAATGATGACATAAGATTTAGGAGGTAATATTTGTGAATTTGCAAAAAAATAAAATTGCAATTCAGATATTGGAATATTGGTTTGCAACCGAATTTTTAGGTCAGGACTCATATGAAGCGTGTACAAATGCACTGTTTAATCAACAAAAAGTTAAGGCGTATAAAAAAAAGCTGAGTCTGAAAGATAAAGATAAAAATACAAGAAAACAGATCACTTCGTTTTTTGAGGTAAAAAGAGGGCAGTCCCTGTATAATGTAATAAAAAAGGAATGTGAAGACTGTGAGATGGGAACCTGGGGTAATATAACCATTTATATTGGAAAAGTACGAAGAGAACTTTGTATCCAAACGATTGCCCAATATTTTGAAACTGAGTCTTCAAACAGGCCTGAAAAAAGCTATGATAATATTGCGGTTGCAAGCTTTCAACTAACACCTAACGGACAATATATAGACCATACATTTTCTCTTTCTACGGTTATCTGGGCGATAAGTAGACTGGATCAGACTTCCGGTTCGCAGTTGTCAGACAGTTTGTCAGAAAGTGCTTACCAAGATGATATAAGCAGTATTGCCACGGTGTTGGAGAGGAAAGTCAGTACTTCCGATGGATTAGGAGAAGAAGCACATTCCAAGAAGAATCGGATATTGATGCCGGCATTTTCGGAAGAGAGTGTCACGGTAGATACAATAATGAAACTGTACTTGCAGATTAAGCATCAATATATTTATAAATTTATACCCTGTAAAGCAGGGGAGTTGGATTCTGTAGAAGAAGTGTATGGTGTGTCAGTCCAATTTTTTAAGAATGAACAGGCACGGGATAAATATGATGAGGATAATTATTTAGGATTAAGACATGATTATTATTCAAATGATTTAAAGATGTTAAAAAATTGGTCTGAAAGCAGCGAGTTTAGCCATGCCAAAGGGATGTGTAAAGATCTTATTAATTATATCAATGCACCTAATGATGAAAATAACATATGGGAACGCCAGGATTTAATCAATGTTAAAAATCCTGAGGATTTGGAGCTTTGGTTGCATGAAGTGTTGAGTCTCAGAAATGCGTCGCTGGGGAAATGGCCGTCACGCCATACGCCGGCATTGATGCAGCAAGTTGCAATTAACCTGGTCACCGGAAAAGATATGGCAGGTGAATTCGGTCCCAAAGGTAATATGTTTTCGGTAAATGGTCCTCCAGGTACTGGAAAAACGACGTTATTGAAAGAACTGGTCGCTGACAATATTATTGAAAAGGCCAAGTGTCTGGCGCAGTATCATGATCCTGATGAGGCATTTGAAAAACATAAGTTTTCAGAAGGAGAAAAAGCAAACGGAGGTTATTCCAAATATGTTCCTTACTGGTATTCAATAAAAGATGACAGGATCAATGATTATAGCTTATTGGTAACATCGTCTAATAATACTGCAGTCGAAAACATAACAAAAGAGCTGCCATTGGAAAGTGGCATTTTAAATAATCTGACAACAAATGATAAAGATAGTGACTTATTTAAACAGCAATTAGGCGAGGTTGAAGAACTTTTCCGGGTTGAAAAAAGCAGTAAATCTGAGCTGCTCTATAAACGAAAAGAGAATAAGGAAGGGCGATATAAGGAAATCTATTTTTCTGGATATGCCCGCTATTTGTTGGATACGACTGATGCATGGGGCCTGGTAGCTGCGCCATTGGGCAAAAAGTCAAATATCAAGTCTTTTTATTATAATGTTTTGGAACCGCTGTGTTGGGACTTTTATCCGGACGGCAAATTTAAAGATAGACGTATAGATTTATATGCTAATGCACAAAAAGATTTTTTACAGCAATTGCAGAAAGTTGAAAAAATTCAAAAAGAATTGACCTCGCTGAGTGACATTGTCTTGCGTGCGAAACAGACAGAGCGAGAAGGCAGAACGAAATGCTTGGATTGTATAAACTCAGTTACTGCAGCGAAACAGAGACTGGAACACTTGGCCATGGCGAAAACGGAATATCAGAATCTCATAGAAAGCCGTAAACAAGAAATAAATCATGCATTACAAAAAGAGCATGACCTAAACAATGCATGTGAGGTGGCCAGAAAGGAATGTACCGAATATAAACAATCAGTAATAGAGGCGCAACAAAAGGCATTATCTACCACTGGTACTGTCGGTTTCTTCGCCAGAATCTTCAATAAGAGAAAATGCCAGGATGCCGAGAATCTGGCTGAGTCGTATCGTCAGCAAGCTCAAGAATTCCAAATGAAGGTAGGAGAAGCAGAAACTCAAATAGTTGATCTGCAAGCAAAGGTTAACGAGATACATAATCAACGCAAGTATACAGAAACTCTGCTAAAAGTGAAAGAAACAGAATTGCAAAATGTGATAAAACAGGAAGCAGAAATAAATAGTGAAATACAGGACTGTGAGGCGAAGCGCGCCGGATGGAATGAGAAGATACAGCTGATAAAAAAACAATGTGAACAGGAGATAGAGAAGTTTCGGGCCAAAGATGACTGTTACAAGGGGATAATATTAGACAGTCACTTTGTCGCGGATTTACTTTCAAGTGACGAAGTTGTCTCTACCCGTGCTCAAGTCAGTAATTTGTGGACTACTGATTACTATAATCGTGAAAGAGAAAAGCTGATGTATTATGCTTTACAGCTGACAAGAGAATTTATATTAAATTCTAGATGTTGCCGTGATAATTTTGTTTCACTGGGGCAGTATTGGGGGCTGCGTGTAAATGAAGATAAGGAACGGGTAATGTTTGGCAAAAAGGACAAAGAACAGATGGTGGGAGCGTTGTATCAGACACTCTTTCTTTTGGTACCGGTCATTTCTTCGACGTTTGCTTCCATCGGAACACTGCTGAGAGATATCAAAAATCCGGGGACGATCGGCACACTGATTATTGATGAAGCTGGACAGGCACAGCCTCAGGTTGCAGTCGGGGCATTATACCGTTCAAGAAGGGCAGTTATTGTTGGCGATCCAAAACAGGTTGAACCAGTTGTAACTGATGATCTGGAACTATTAAAGAAGTCTTATAATGAAGAAGTATATCGGCATTATAAAGATAAAACGTTGTCGGTGCAAAAGTGTGCGGATATTTTGAATCCGTTTGGAACCTATCTGTCAAATGGTACGGATTATTCGGAATGGGTGGGTTGCCCACTGCTTGTTCATCGCAGGTGTATATCCCCAATGTATGATATATCCAACAAAATTTCATATGGCGGAATTATGAAACAGCAGACAAAACAGCCAGGTGATGAAAAAGATGAAAAATTTATTTACTGGAACTCCCGGTGGATGAATATTGCAGGTACAGAAAACGGAAGAAAGGATCATTTTGTCAAAGAACAAGGGGAAAAAGTATGTGAGATCTTAGACATAGCATTTAAAAACAGCAATTTTCCGGATCTTTATATTATCAGTCCTTTTAAATCCGTAGTATCTGGAATCCGGGGATATATAAAGGACTATTGTTATCGAAACAGAAATTCTGAGATAAACAAGAGTTCATTAAAGGAAGAGTGGCTCTCGGATAATATTGGTACGGTTCATACTTTTCAGGGGAAAGAAGCTGAAGAAGTGATTTTTGTATTGGGTTGTGATGGCAGTAAAGATGCAGAAGGGGCAGTTCAATGGGTAAACAGTAATGTTGTCAATGTGGCTGTCTCAAGAGCGAAATACCGTCTTTATGTGCTGGGGGATATAAGAGTTTGGCAAAGAAATCTGTTTGTCGGTGAAATGAAGGCGATTATGGATACTTTTGCCTTAGAACAAATTGACTCTCTGCAAAGGAGCAATTTGAGTGAACAGGAAAAAATGGAAGAATACCCTAAAGCGGCAAAACACATCCCTTCTTTGTCGTCCTTTCCTGTTGATGAACATATAAACGAAGAAGGTGATACAGAGTATTCGGTTGAAGCTGAGGGATTTATCAACAATTTGGATAAAGCGGGATTTCTGGAGACGAGATTAAGCAGTGAACAGCTGCAGTTTTTTGGCTTTCATGATTTTGATGAGCTGGATAAGCTACCGGACAATATAAAAAGGTATATTGTATTTGGGATCAAATTGTATTATTTACTTGAGCCGGTATATCTGAGTAATACCAATTTAGATGCTTCCTGCTGCGCAATTTTATTCTGTAAAGCGTTGGAACTGCAGCTTAATGCTAATTTTGCTGACGGGTTAAAAAGAAGGTTTCCGGAATATGAGATTAATGTGCGAAACAATAAGCTTAAACTGAAAGATGCAGCGATTAGAGATTTGATGATTGGCGTTATCGAATATACGCTCAGGCAAAAATCCAGCGAATTAGAGCGTCTCATGAAATCATTGGGTGAGAGTTCATTTGATGTTAAGTGGTGGAATTCATTTGATAAAAAGTTGAACCTGCTTACTAAAAAAAGAAATCTCTGCTGCCATTCTCAATGGTTTAAATGGCAGGATATGAGACAACTGATTCATTATGAATTTGAGCAGGATGACGACAAAGACCAGCGAAATCCAAAAATCGGCGGAGTTTTTCATGAAAGTATAGTAGGAAAGAAACTATAAACGCGAAAGAGCAGTCAAGTTCTTGATATACGCTGACATCTAGCTACTTGACGTCTATATTGGTAAGAGATAGATGTTGCCGACGAAATTTTATGATATATGTAATACCAAAGGTATTGTTCTGATAAAGAAAATTCAATGGGGCGAAGACTAACTTTTGTCATGTAGTATAAAAACCATCTTTCACCGCATGTTGAGACAATCGTGTTACTCTCCAAACTGGATGTAATAAGACATATCAGAGTGGAACTTCCGATTGACGAAATGGACTTAACAATTGCAGAGAGTAAATCTACTTATAAACAAATTCAAAATTATGTGCTTGAAAAGTATGGATTCAAAGTATCTACTATTTACATCGCACAGGTTAAGAGAAAACATGGTTTAGCATTATTATTCGTTACGCCAATATGGAACTAGATGGATATAATGTAAAAATACTTATTACGGTAAGGGATTATGCTCTTCAAAAAGTAATAAATGATATTCGAGAAATTGCTTCGTAATATTTGATAATAAAAAAAGAGAAAAATATATTAGGATCTTAAGGAGTACGAGTATGAAGAATATGGCTGATCAAATCCTAGAAGCAGCTAGAACGAGCATGATTGATATAAATTATGAATCTAAAGAATTTTTACGTCCTAAGCTTCTTTATAATGATACAAATAGAGGAAATACTGTTTTGGCTTGTATCGAAAGTGAGTTACAAAGATGTAGTTCTTTTTGGTTTTCAGTAGCATTTGTCACAAAAAGTGGCTTAATAGCAGTTAAGGAAACTTTGAAGGAAATTACAAATAGGGGGATAGTGGGGAAAATACTTACTACGGATTATTTGGCATTTAATGAACCAGATGCATTAAGGGATTTATTGAAGTTTTCTAGTATTGAAGTGCGGGTATATACACGAGAAATGTTTCATACTAAAGGATATATGTTTAAAAGTGACGAAAATCATGTATTTATTGTTGGCAGTTCAAATATGACACAAGGTGCTTTAAAGTCAAATAAAGAGTGGAATATAAAAATAACTTCTATGGAAAATGGTGAGTTGATAAAAGAAAGCAATGACGAGTTTACGAGGATGTGGAACGAAGCAGAAATATTATGTGAAGACTGGATCTTAAACTATGAAGTAATTTACCTTGAAAATAGAAAATTAAGAAGTCAACAAAAGGAAGAAAATATAAAAACGTCCGTTTTAAAGCCTAATAGTATGCAAATAGAGGCCACGAGATCATTAGCAAATCTTAGAGCCCAAAAGAAGAATAAGGCATTATTAATATCTGCAACTGGAACAGGAAAAACTTATTTAAGCGCTTTTGATGTTCGTAATGTAAAACCTCAAAAAATGTTATTTTTAGTACATAGAGAGCAGATATTAAAGCAAGCAATGGAAAGTTTTAAAAAAGTCTTAGGTTGGAATATTGATGCAGGGTTATTTACAGGAAATAGGCAGGATTATAATGCGGATTACTTATTTTCCACAGTACAAACTATGTCAAAAGAAACAAACCTTCAAAGATATGAGCCGGATTACTTTGAATATATAATTATTGATGAAACGCATAAAGCTGGTGCAGATAGTTATAGAAGAATAATGAATTATTTTAAACCAGCGTTTTTGCTAGGAATGACAGCGAGTCCTGAACGTACGGATGGTTTTGATATTTTTCAATTGTTTGACCATAATATCGCTTATGAAATTCGGTTGCAAAGAGCAATGGAAGAAAATTTATTATGTCCATTTCACTATTTTGGAATTACGGACCTTATAATAGATGGTCAAATAGTAGATGATCACACCGAATTTCGTTATTTAATATCTTCTGATCGTGTAGAAAATATTATTCGACAAATTAAGTTTTATGGTCACAGTGGGAGTCGGGTAAAGGGGTTAATATTCTGCAGTACCAATAAAGAAGCAATGGAATTATCTTATTTATTCAATGAAAGAGGTTATCATACCATTGCTCTATCCGGCCAAAATTCCCAAGAAGAACGTGAAGACGCGATTGAGCGATTAGAACAGGCTGAATATGAGAATGCTTTAGATTATATTTTTACGGTTGATATTTTTAATGAGGGGGTAGATATACCAGAAGTAAATCAAATTGTAATGTTGAGACCTACCCAGTCGGCGATTATTTTTGTGCAGCAATTAGGGCGCGGACTTCGCAAGGCAAAAGAAAAAGAGTACGTTGTAATAATTGACTTTATTGGTAATTATCAAAAGAATTTTTTGATACCAATTGCTTTATCTGGAGATCGAACTTATAATAAAGACACAATAAGAAAATATATTGCTGAAGGGAATCGAGTGATACCAGGATGTTCCACAATTCATTTTGATGAAATTACCAGAAAGAGAATTTATGAATCAATAGATGTTGCGAATTTTAATGAAGTAAGGCTTATTAAAGAAAGTTACCAACATTTAAAGAATAAATTGGGCAGAATACCTAAAATTCAGGATTTTGATGACTATGGGGAAATGGATATTCTACGTATTTTTGATAATAACTCGTTAGGATCTTATTATAAATTCCTAGTTAAATATGAAAAAGAATATAATATACGGTTTTCCGAGCAACAAGAAAAATTCATAGAGTTTATTTCTAAAAAATTTGCTTCAGGAAAAAGAGTACATGAGTTAGAGGTAATAAAGAGGTTACTATTATATAATCAGGGATTATTTGGATATTTAAAGAAAAAATTAAAAAATGATTATGAGATTGATGTGACGGAACAAACAAAAGAAAACTTAAAAAATATCTTGACTAATAAGTTTGTGGCAGGAACAGGTAAAGTTACATATAAAGATTGTATTTTTATAGAAGAAGACGGATATGATTATAAAGTAAGTAAGAAATTTCATGATTTAATACAAGATAGAGAATTTAATTTAATGATAAACGAGATAATCGAATTTGGATTAAATCGTTATCACAAGAATTATTCGAAACGCTATATGGATACAGAATTTCAACTGTATCAGAAATATACTTATGATGATGTATGCCGGCTGTTAGAGTGGGAAAAAGGAGATGTGGCGTTAAATATAGGCGGATACAAATATGATAAAAAAACACAAACTTATCCTGTATTTATAAATTATGATAAATCAGAAGGAATTCAAGATACAATTAGGTATGAGGATCGATTGATCGATCCATCCAATTTAATTGCAATTTCAAAATCAGGTAGAAATCTATTGTCTGATGATGTCTACACAGCTTTACATGCAAAAGAGCTAGGGGTACAAATGGAACTGTTCGTTCGAAAGAATAAAGATGATAAAATTTCTAAGGAATTTTACTATTTAGGCAAAATAAGAGCAACAGGTGAGGCACAAGAGTTTACTATGCCAAATACATCTAAAAAAGCAGTAGAAATACATTATAAATTGCTTACGCCTGTGAGGGATGATCTTTTCGAGTATATTGTAAGTTAAAGAAATTTTAGGAGGATAACTTTATGAAGACAATCGAGGTAGTAGCCGCTATCATACAAAACGGTGATAAAATTCTGGCAACCCAACGCGGTTATGGAGATTTTAAAGATGGTTGGGAATTTCCAGGTGGAAAGGTAGAAAATGGAGAGTCACTAGAAAATGCAATTATAAGAGAAATAAAAGAAGAATTAGATGCGGAGATAAAGGTAAACCATTTTTTGCATACAGTAGAATATGATTATCCCCAATTCCATTTAACCATGCATTGCTTTATTTGTGAAATAATAAAGGGAGAATTCACCTTATTAGAGCACGAAGCCGCCAAATGGTTAACCAAAGAAGAATTAGATAAAATAAACTGGCTTCCAGCAGATGTTGAGATCGTTCATATATTAAAAAGAAACATGTAATTAAAGTATTTGTGTTATATCTTTATAGTTTAATTTACTAAAGAAAGAAGGGATAATAATGCCCAATTCACCCATCCATCAAATCCTCCCACCATCTACAACCATGGAATCCGGCTATTTGGAAAGTATGCTGGATAAGTTCTCTTCCAGTTACAAAATTTATTGGTTCAAAGGAATTTTCACAGAAATACGAAAAGGTGCAAGAATTCTGGAATACAAAAGACTTGTAGCTAGAATGATAGCTGTGGCATGGTATCCTGTAGTGTATTTTAATTTAAGTCTTGGGCATTCAGATAAATTGGCAGATGCTATTTGGTATATTCACAGAGAATTAAAGGTTTCCAGAGAAGAGCAGGAAGAAAAGATCGTAGAGTTTGTTTATTGTAGTGAAGATAAGCTTTTATTAAAAAAAGTAAAAGACTTTACCAATATGGTACCTTATAGATTAATCCGGCCATTTTATCAACGAGAAATTGAATTCGAAAAGAAAACGGATCATACGTTCAAAGATAAAGATGTAAACGGACTGATTGAAAAGTATAATAAGAATGATCACAATCATGCCTTATACGTAATGGATCGAATAAATGGAACCCTTACGGTTTCGAAAAGCTGGTCTGATTATATCAAGACCAATGCAGCAGTGATAGAAGGGTGGATGCATTACAAATTAATTGAGTATATTCAGGCACGCAATTTGAATGTTCCTGCAATTCCGTTTAAAATATTTCCACCTATACAAAGGAAATTGTCTGAAGCGTCAAAATATTGGGAACTGGTACAGGATAGAGAACATTTACCGGACTTATACACTGGGCAGCCATTTACGAAAGAAAATAAGGAACGGTTTGGAACGGTTAGCATCGACCATTTTATACCCTGGAGCTTTGTTTTACATAATGAAATATGGAATTTATATCCGGCGTTTAAAAATGTAAACAGTCAGAAGGGAAATAAATTGCCGGACTTGGACCGGTATCTTAATGGCTTTTGTCAGTATCAGTTTCAGGCCTTTCTAGCTGCAAAAAAGATACCGCAGATTAACAAAAAGACTATGGATCAGTTTCTTACAATCAACCGTGATATACGCCACATCGATAATTGCGCAAGGGGACGTGATGCCTTTGTCACATCCCTTAGACAAACAATCGAACCCCTGTATCAGATTGCCAATAACCAGGGCTATGGAATCTGGTGGTACGAGCAGTGAGCATTTATCTCAGTAATTAAAATGAAAGCAGAGGTACCAAAATGGATCAATTATTCCAGCCATTTCATATAAAAAATCTCAAAATTAGAAATCGTATCTGTTTTCCGCCTGTAGTATGTTAAAGTGCAGGGAGGGAAGATGGTTCTGTTACAGAGCAGCACATTGAACATTACAGGAATATAGCAAAGGGAGGGACTGGCTTAATTATTCAGGAAGCAACCTGCGTAGATGAATTAGGCCGCCTGTCCAATATTTATACAGATACATCATGCAGGTGTGGAAAAGGAACTTTTGTGCCCTAGCAATTATCGCTTTCAGAAAAACGGGGGCGAAAACGCTGGAAGAGAAATGACGTTGGGGGAAATACATAAGACCCAGCAAGCGTTTGTGGATGCTGCAGTCCGCGCTTATAAAGCGGGATATGACGGAGTGGAATTACATGGCTGCCACAATATCTGATGTGTGAGTTTTTAATTGCAGGGTAAATAGAAGAAAAGATGAGTATGAAAGGTATCCCCAGAAATTTGCGGTTGAGATTTTAAGAGCTATTAAAGAGAAAGTCCCTTCAGATTTTGTGGTGGGTATTCGTTTGGGAGGATTTGAGCCTGATTTGGAGGCTGAAAGTTATAAGATCAGTATGAAGCGTATCCGGTACGAATTAACCCTCGACTATGAAACTGAAGTAGAGAGGATGTTTGCAATGTTGAATATTGATACAATAAAAAAGTATTAGGATCAAACAGGAAAACCCCTGAAAAATAAGGCATTTCTTTATTATTTTTTACACCAGCACCATGCGGTGCTGGTTCGAATAACAGTTTATAAGTTTATCCTGTCAAATGCATGGCTAGCGTAAAATTTTTGTAGGATATAAGAAAAATAAGAGAACACCAACTTTGTG
>OATB01000518.1_pt1 | contig 26230 bp, 20 predicted proteins | sample 1494941 | NCBI WGS metagenome assembly OATB01 (sample SAMEA2579931, study PRJEB22360) | human gut metagenome | reverse complement strand
GAATGCCCGCGTGCCGCCAAAAAGCGCTCCGCAAAGGTTAGAAAATACCAGTTCTGCGGCAAGCTGACAGAGTCCATATCAGTTTCCCACGCCCATCTTTTCGTACACTACCTATCATATACAAAGCGTCATTCCTCAGCTAAACCCCCAATATAATTCATTTAATAGAACATCACAAAACCTTCGCTCTAGTTTCATCAGCGGATGAGAAAAATTTGGCATAAAGGTAATCGGCATAGATAGGCATAGTTAGGCATAGTGAGCAGGTGCACTAAGATAGATGTAAGGAATATGCATCAAGACGGCTAATAGTCCAATTTGTAGAGCATGATGTGTTGATGTTAGATCAAGATGAAAGGAGTTATTTATGACAGGAAAAGAAAAAAGGGATATTGTACTACGTGAAACTATTATACCAGCCATTAAAAATGCAGGCTATTCAAAATGTGGTCAGACATATTACCGGCAGCGCAGGGAGTGCTGCATGATGCTTCGGATGCAGAACTCCAGATTTAACTCTCAGGCAACCGGTTATGACTTCTGGTTTCATATCGGAGTTCTGCCAAAGGAGGAAGCACAGGACCGGCAGAAACTCAAAGAATGGTGGGGTGGAATCGATTCGGTACAGGAGGATATTCTATTGCCGGACTGCGGAATGCTGAACCCTTACAGGAATGGAAGAATGGGATATTGCATTGATCCGTATAAAAATTATCAGCCACAGGATATGGATATAGATGATATCAAGCAAATGTTACATAGGGATTTTTCAGAATATATTCTGCCCCGGCTGGACCATATTCAATCGGTTGAAGAGTGGGAAGAACAGAAGAAGATGTGGATGATGCAGAATGATACAAAGAGAATCCATTTGCTGACATACTATTTTTCGGCGCAAATGCTGTGCTGTGCAGAATCCAATAAACCATTTTTACAGCAGCAACAGAAGGATTTACATCTTACGGCGGAAGATATAGTGGGAAGTTTTGATTTGCTGCATCAAATCCGGAAATTGTCCAAATGGCCGGAAATGGACGCAGAACCGTTTGTTCGGACTTCTTTATAAGAGGGTAAAATACTTCTATTGAGAAAGCAGGGGATTCCGTATTAACGGAATCCCCACTAACTATGCTCTCTAAATTCCTGGGGGGTAACCCCTGTCATTTTCTTAAATATCCGTGAAAAATGTGCCGGAGATTCATACCCCACCTGACAGGCAATTTCATTTATTTTCAAATTACTGTTGGCAAGGAGAATACGTGCTTTTTCCATTCTGCGGTCAGATATATATTTTGATATATTTTGTCCGGTGATTTGCTTGTAGGCGCGGGACAGGTATACCGGATTGAGATATACCTGCTCTGCCAGGTCAGCAAGGGATATGGCATCGTTTAAGTGCTGGTCGATATAGGTATGTATTGTATCCAGCGTTTGTTTGTAGCGCAAGCTGTTTTCGGCTTCATCGGTAAAGAAGATCCAATCAGCCACTTCCAGAAATTTTTCGTATAAATCTATATCCCATTTTCCAAATGGAAGGGAGAATATGGAAATGTTGTGGAAGTGTGCTATAAATTCATCGTATTTATTTGATTGTATTATTTGATTTAGCAGGATAGAGCTTAAGTTATGATATAGCAGGATCTGGGTTTCTGTATCGGAAAAATTCATCATGTGGGCAAGGAGTTTCTGAAAGAGATCGAGGAACTCTTTTTTATTTTGGCATTCCAGCAATTGGGAGAGTTTGCCTATGGACAGCAGCAGCTCATTGGTGTGAAAATCATCTTCGGAGGGTGTAAGGTAAAATATGGTATTGCCAAGTACCATTTCTTCTGCCGGATTTAATTTGTGCATCAGGATGAAATGCAGGTTTTGATAATATCTGGGCAATTCTTCAAATGGGATGGCGGTTGGCTCCAGGAGAAATGACACAGACAGATTTAAAGCATAGCGGCAGTAATTTTGAACGGTTTCCAGGATGCCATTGATATAGTTCACGGTAATATCCGTGGAAATTTTAGAGTTTCGGGCTTGTATGATCCATAGCATATATCTGGTATTTTCCAGGACGAAAGGTACACTTTGTAACCGTGCAGCAGTTGTCTGCCTGAAAATGCTGTCAATAGCTGTGTTTGTGGTCCCGGACGCTTCCAAAACTCTGTTATCCGGAGTATCCAGGCGTGCGGCAGCCAGATGTATGGGAGCATCCGGATTAAGAGGAATTTGTAATTCTGTTAATTTCTCTGTAATCCAGAGGAGGGAGGGCGTATCTCCGGATAAGAGCTGTCGCAGGAAGTTTTGCTGTAGAATAGGAGCTGCTTTTTTTAAAGCTGCATTTACATCCTCTTTCCATTTTATTTCTTTAATGGATGCCTCTATTTTTGAAATACAGCTTTTTACTGCTTCGATCAGAACCTGGTCGCCATCACTTTTTAAGATATAAAATTCAGCTCCATAACGGAGGGCGGTCTGAGCATAGTCAAATTCATTATAACCGGATAGTATTATGGTACGGCAGTCCGGCCAGCGGGACTTTATTTCTTTTAGCATGTCAAGTCCTGAGAGTCCGGGCATATTAATATCAGTAATGACAATGTCCATACGGTATTGATCCAGAGTTGCCAGAGCTGACTTTGCGGAATAAGAACGGTATACGTCCAGTGAAATATCCGGCAGATTCAGAAAGGTTCGGTAAAGGCCATCTGCTATAAATGCCTCATCGTCTACAATCATAAGTTTATACATATGTGTTTCCTCCAGAAGATTATTTTAAAACATGCGCAAGAGACTTGTAAGTGCCCCATTTTCAATCACCCTCCCATGCCGGAATATGCAATACAATCAGAAGTCCCCCCAAATCCCCATAGGATAGTTTTAGACCTGCGGCAGAACCAAATTTCAGCTGAAGCCGCCGGTGAATATTAATTATTGCCGTTGTTTCCAGGGAAGTATCCGTTGATACAAGCTTTTGCTGTAATCCCTGGCAGACGTCTTCTGGCAATGGAGGCCCGTTATCAGAAATGCAGATGCATAATTCCTTTTCATTTTCTGTAAATGTAATCTCAAGCTTTGGTGATTCTACTTCTTTTAATCCGTGTTCAAAGGCATTTTCGATGATCGGCTGAATAATTAACCTGGGGACACGGCAATTGTGATAAGCTTCAGGCAGTGGATCCAAACGCAGAGTAAGACGGTTATGGAAACGCATCTGCTGAATATTGCAATAAGTTTTTGCGTGGTTGTATTCATCTGCAAGCATCACTTCCATATTTGCATTTCGTGTGATGTATTGGTAATAGGTTCCCAGGTACTGGGAAAATGCGGTGATGTTTTCGTAGTCTTCATCTTTGGCAAGCCGGTATATATTAAAGAAACTATTATATAAAAAATGCGGATTGATCTGTGACTGAAGCTGTTTTAACTCAGCACGCTGCATTAATATTTTCTGCTCATAGACCTGATGGATCAATTCCTGTAGGTTTTGCGTCATCTTGTTAAAAGAATGATTCAAGTAATGGAATTCATCATTATTTTTGTTTGTTACCGTGGCCAAATAGTCGCCCTGTTCTACTTTTTTGATTGCCTGAATGAGATTGTTTACCGGACGATGAATCATGCGGTGAATAAACAGTCCAAATGCAATAATAATCATTACAGCCAGAAAAACATAACAGAGAAAGAAAAACCGGTAATTCGTTATCTTGCCGTAAATATGTGCAGTAGGAACCACAGATACCAGCTGAAGCCCTAAGGTCTTTAGCGTGGTAGCGGTGATGACCTGATTTTTGCTGTTTTTGATCTCCTCGGGCAAGGAGCCAGACAGACCTGCATCCATAGCAGCGGGATCAGTGGCAAGCAGATACTGCCGTGAATCATCTGTCAAAAAAATGATGCTGTCCGGATACTGGTTAAATCCTTCCAGCATTTTCAGGATTTCTCCATTTGACAGGGATATTTCCATAATAAACAGAGGCTGCCTGCCTTCCGGTACGTTTATGGGATATTGCATATTCAGATAGATACTGCCGTTGTCGTAAATAAGCCCGGAACTGCTGATATGATTCAGACGGGTATGTGCTGCTTCCCAGTCTGCCCACAGAGGATCAATTCCTCTGGAAGAGGAAATTGTTTTTTCCAGGGATGGAATATGTACGGTAATGGTGTCGATAAATTTACTGCTCTCATTGAGAATCCGCAGGCGTTCCTGAATCTGCAGCAGGTATTTGGAGCGTTCGTACTGGTCTAAAATAGAATATGTATTGATGAGGTAATCCAGATCTTTTTCCATTACATATTCTGATTGCAGCTTTTGAATCCGCAGAACTTCGTCTTCCAGTGACTTAGCGTAGAGGGTAAGCTGGGCATTAGATGAATTTTCTATCTCATTTTTGATTATCCGGTAGCCGCTGCCGTAAATATTACTGCCCATAAGTATGGCAGGAATAAACAGCAGCAGGAAAACAAGGATTATTTTTAAGGAGATGGAGGGGGCTGGCTTTCGTAATTTCATAGTGGAGTCCTCCTGGACCGGACAGCATTGCTCAAATAATCGGGTTATACTGCCTTCATTTTATCATAGGAAGGATAGAAAAACAATTTGGCGGTTGCCTGATATTTACCTGAAATCTTGCTCTTTTTTTACTTATTTGCAAATGGCTGGATTTAAGTATATTTACAGCAAGGAATGTCAATTTGAGGCATTTACATTTATTTAAGGGTTCAGTAAAATGTGAATATGAAAAAAGTCATTAATTGATGACAGAAAAATATAAAGCATGGAGGTATGTTCATGAAAAAGAAAATGTTATGTATGTTATTGGGGATTACCATGATGGCGGCACTTACCGGATGTTCTGAAAAAACGGAAAATAAGGATAGTTCGGGCACAACAGAAAAACAGGAAGAATCCCTGGCAGCCGAGAAAGCGGAGCCTTTAGGAAAGTACACGGAGCCGGTTACTTTAACAGCTGTTCGATATCAGCCGGATGGGATGGAGTTTGCAGAAGGAGAGTCCATTGATAATAATGTGTGGTCCAAGGCCTACGCCGATGATCTGAATATAAAACTGGATTATCTCTGGACAACTCCTCAGTCACAGTATGCTCAGAAATTAAACGCTTCCATAGTTACAGAGGTTCCTGATCTGATGTGGGTTGATGCAGGTCAGCTGAAACGTATGGTAGAAGATGATATGCTGGCAGACCTGACGGATGTCTATGATGCCTATAAAGCGGATTTTACGGATAAAGTGCTTCACGATGATGGGGGAAGCGCAATGGAATCGGCTTCCTTTGATGGAAAACTCTATGGTCTGCCCCATATCCAGTCCGGTTATGGATCTGCAGAAGTACTTTGGATCCGCACAGACTGGCTTGAAAAACTGGGCTTGGAAGAACCAAAAAATATGGATGATGTGTTGAAGATTGCAAGGGCATTTGCCAATGATGACCCGGACGGAAATGAAGAGAAAGATACTTATGGGCTGGCGGTAAATAAAGGAATAGTAGCAAAAAATAATCTTCCATATGCAGTACTGGATGGCTTTTTTAACGGGTATCATGCTTATCCTACTATCTGGATCAAAGATGAAGACGGGAAACTTGCATATGGCGGTATACAGCCGGAGATGAAGAAAGCATTGGCAGAGCTTCAGGCGTTATATAAAGAAGGTGTTATCGATATGGAGTTTGGGGTAAAGGATGCTGCAAAAGTAAGTGAGGATGTGAACAGCGGGAAAACCGGTATGCTGTATGGTTACTTCTGGAACAGCGGAAACGGCTGGCTGCAGGATGGTGTGGTAAATAATCCTGATGCAAAGTGGCAGGCATACCAGGTGATGTCTGTGGATGAAAAGCCGGCAAAAGTCATGGCGCCATTTGCAACGACCTACTATACAGTTGTGAGCAAAGACTGTAAAAACCCGGAAGCAGCTATAAAAATGTATAATCTGGTATTGGAAAAGAACTTTGGCGAAACGGCAGAACCATCTGTCTATAATGTAGATAAGGATAACGTGGCCATTTTTAACTATGCGTATACTTATGGGGAACCGCCTATGAAAAATCTGGATGCCCAGAAAAAGGTAACGGCAGCGTTAGATAGCAAGGATACGTCTGAACTGAATGTAGAAGAAAAAGGATATTACGACAATTGCGAGAGCTATCTGAATGGGGATATGAACTCCTGGGGCAATTATATGATGTATGGTCCCGACAGCGGACTTGCAGTTATCAACGAATATGTAGCAAATGACAATGTGCTGGTAGACCAGTATTATGGGGCACCTACGGATGGAATGGCTGAAAAAAATGCAACATTAGAGAAACTGCAATTAGAAACTTTTTCAAAAATCATTACGGGAAATGCAGACATATCGGAGTTTGATAATTTTGTAAAGAATTGGGAGAACCTGGGGGGAAGTACCATTACAGAAGAAGTGAATGAATGGCTGGCAAACCGGTAGAACCGGACAGACTTCTGGGAGGAATCTAAGATGAAGAAATATAAATTGTTAAAAGACCTGCCGCTGCATCTGATGATGCTTCCGGGAATGCTTCTGGTACTGTTATTCTGCTATAAGCCCATGATCGGAATTGTTATGGCCTTTCAGAATTTCTCACCCCGTAAAGGCATATTCGGTTCTAAATGGGTTGGACTTGATAATTTCAGGTACCTGGCAGATATCCCGGATATTGAAAAAGTAATATGGAATACCTTTTTTATCGCATTGTTAAAGCTGGTGCTGGGCGTTGTGATTCCTGTGATTGTTGCACTGATGTTAAATGAACTGCGAAAGAAATTCTTAAAGAAAAGCATACAGACCATTATTTATTTCCCGCATTTTTTATCCTGGGTTATATTAAGCGGAATATTCATCGATGTATTATCACCATCTACGGGTATTCTAAATAACTTTTTAAACAGTATCGGCATAGATTCCATATTCTTTTTAGGAGATCCAAAGTGGTTCCCATATACTATGGCAATTACAGAAACCTGGAAGGAATTTGGTTTTGGAACCATAGTATATCTTGCGGCAATAGTGGGGATTGACCCTACGCTGTATGAAGCGGCCTCCGTTGACGGGGCGGGAAGATGGAGGCAGACGCTTGTAGTAACACTGCCTGCTGTCATGCCCATCGCCACACTCATGCTGATATTGAATATGGGATCCGTACTCAATCTGAGTTTCGAACAGATTTACAATTTGTACAGTCCTCAGGTTTATGCAACAGGAGATATCCTGGATACCCTGGTATATCGTCTTGGTATGCATGATGCACAGTATGGAGTTGCTACTGCAGTAGGATTGTTTAAATCACTTGTATCTACCGTACTTGTAATATTTTTTTATAAACTAGCCAATAAAACCAGCGATTACAGAATTTTTTAGAAAGGAGAGAAGATCTTGAAAAAAGAATCAATTGGTAAAAAAATATTCAATATCTGCAATATGGTGATTCTTATCCTGCTGGCACTGCTGTGTCTTCTGCCGCTGTTAAATATTCTTGCAATCTCCTTTAGCTCCAGTTCAGCCGCGGGAAGCGGCATGGTAAGCTTTCTGCCGGTGGACTTCAGCCTGAAATCTTATGAATTTGTTTTAAAAAAGTCAGAATTCTGGCAGGCATTCTGGGTGGCGGTAAAAAGAGTTGTGGTGGCAGTACCGTTTAGCCTGCTGTTAACGATACTGATGGCATACCCCCTGTCCAAATCAGACAATAAGTTTCGGGGAAGAAAAGTATATACCAGCATCCTGGTGTTCACCATGCTGTTCAGCGGAGGCCTGATTCCCTGGTATATGGCGATATCGGATCTTAAGCTCATTAACAGTTTCTGGGCGCTGGTGCTGCCCAATGCAGTATCTGCTTATAATACTGTGATTCTGATGAATTTCTTCCGCCAGCTTCCGGTTGAACTGGAGGAGGCGGCGTCCATAGACGGAGCATCCCACTGGAGGATCTTATTTCAGATCGTGGTACCGCTGTCTAAGCCCGCAATTGCCACCATTGCATTATTTTGTATAGTAACAAACTGGAATTCCTGGTTTGACGGCTTGCTTTTAATGAACAGTCCTTCCAAATATCCGCTGCAGAGCTATTTGCAGACCGTGATTGTCAATCAGGATATGTCCCTTATGAGCGCAAGTGATATCCTGACCATGGGAGAGGTATCCAACCGTACCCAGAAAGCAGCCCAGGCATTTGTAGCGGCCCTGCCGATACTGTGTGTCTATCCCTTCCTGCAGAAATATTTTACAGAAGGACTGGTGGTAGGAAGTGTGAAAGGATGAATTGTATTGTAAAATTAATATTGTAAAAGGATGAATTGTATTGTGAAATTTGTATTGTAAAAGGATGATTTTATTGTGAAATTTGTATTGTTATTATAAAAACAGGAAACAAAAAGGAGAAATTTAATGATGGTTAAAATTGTATTTATAGGAGCCGGAAGCATAATCTTTGTAAAAAATCTGATTGGAGACTGTATGATGACCCCATGTCTTCAAAACAGTGAATTTGCACTATTGGATATAGACAAAGAAAAGCTTTATTTGGCTGAAAAGATGCTGCAGAATCTGAATCAGAACGTAAATCAGGGCAGGGCGAAGGTAAAAGCTTATGAATCCCAGAGAGAAGCCCTGAAAGGAGCAGATTTTGTTATCAATGCCATTCAGGTGGGCGGCTATGACCCCTGTGTGATAAATGATTTTGAGATTCCCCTTAAATATGGCTTAAAACAGACCTATGCAGATACCCTGGGTATCGGAGGAATCTTCCGGGGATTGCGTACCATTCCCGTTATGAAAGGAATCACAGATGACATGGAGGAATGCTGCCCGGATGCACTGTTATTAAATTACACAAATCCAATGGCTATTGTTACCGGAGCAATCCAGAACAATTCCCCTATCCAGGCAATCGGCTTATGCCACAGCGTACAGGTATGCGCACATGACCTTCTGCAAGGACTGGAAATGGAAACTGATCAGGTGGAATATGAAATTGCAGGGATTAACCACCAGGCATGGCTGCTGGGAGTAAAGAGAAATGGCCAGGACCTCTACCCGGAGATTAAAGAGCGGGCAAACAGAAGAACAGAGAAACACAATGACATGGTCCGTTATGAGATTATGAAACGATTTGGTTATTATGTGACAGAATCCACACAGCATAGCGGAGAATACCTGCCCTACTTTATTAAGAAAAGTTATCCGGAATTAATAGAGCAATTCGGACTGCATACGGATATGTATAAGGATTGGGGTAAATCTCAGGCGGCTTATTGGGAGACTGCAAAAAAAGAACTGGTTGATAATCGTGAAGTAAATCATGAAAGAACGAAAGAATTTGCATCTTATATATTGGAATCAATTATAACCGGAAAATTGTATAAGATTGCAGCTAATGTACAAAATGAGGGGTATATCACCAATCTGCCGGATCACTGCTGTGTAGAAGTACCCTGTCTGGTAGACGGAACGGGAATACATCCCTGCCATGTGGGAAGCCTTCCGCCACAGTGTGCGGCACTGAATCTAACCAATATAAATGTGCAGAAACTGACGATAGAGGCAGCTTTGACAGGGCGCAGGGAACATGTATACCATGCGGCTATGTTAGACCCTCATACGGCGGCGGAATTAAGCCTGGATGATATCAGGGCGATGTGCGATGAAATGATAGAGGCAAACAAGATGTGGCTGCCGGCTCTGGAGTGAAGGGGGTAGCATAAATTAGTAATGTACCTGGCATGTGGTCTTAAAATTGAAAAAATAAGTCTGCTTTTTTAAAGCAGTGCGATGCTTCAAAGCGTATATTGATAAGAGGTGAAAAACGGGAAAAAATTTCATGAGATAAAAAGAATCAGTGGGATTTTACGATATTTAAAATCAGGGAGAAATAAAATGAATAATTGGAAGTTAGCATGGCAGTATGTGCCAGTACCATACGAAGTAGAAATCGGTGTATTGGAAAATAAAACACAGAGGTTCCTGATTCCAAACAATCTTTATGGAAATAAAGTAAAAGTAAAGTTTCACAATTATTATGGGGCAGACATTATGGAGTTAGATCATGTGACTATAGGAAAAAAGAAAAGATGGTCGGAGATGATTACAGATATTTCTGTAATGACTTATCAGGAAAATACAAAGATTGAGGTGGCACCAGGGGATTCATTCTGGAGTGATGAGATTCCATTTGTGGTAACGCCGAAAGATGATCTTGTAGTGTCCTGTTATTTTAAAAAAACTTTTTCGGTTCAAAGTGTGTGCTGCAACTGGTCAAAACAGACATGGATGAGTAGATTTTTGGATGGCGATTGCACAAAAGAGCAGATGTTTGAAGGAAAGAACAGTGTAGAGACGTTTACGGTTTTTAACTATGAAGAGAATAATGCAGATGCCGAGGCAGGAATCTGGGCAGTGGCGTTAGATATAGAGAGTGGCCGGGAAGCAGAGACGATTGCTTTTTTTGGAGACTCTATTACACACATGTCTTATTTTACGGATGCATTTATGAAAGTAGTACGGGAACAAAGACCAGGGGAAGTGACGGTATTAAATGGTGGAATTGGGGGGAATAGACTAGCTTATCATGCAGTACAAGTTTCTGAAATACCAGGTGAAGGAAAATTGTTCGGGGAGAGTGCACTCGATCGTTTTGAGAGAGATGTGTATTCTAACACCTGTCCGGATATCGTATTTATTATGGAAGGTATCAATGATTGTACACATGGTTTTACTTTTCATAAAGGAAATGAAATTCCAACGCCGGAATTGCTGTGGGAAGCAATACATACGCTGATTGTGAAGGGGCAAAAACGTGGAAGTAAAGTTGTCATCAGTACGATCCTTCCATTTGGTTTTGTCGGTGAGAGCTTTCGCGATGCAGCGGAAAAGATCCGTTGGGAAACAAATGAACTGATTCGTAAGAATCACAATCTGGCAGATGGCTTTATAGACCTGGATTTGCTTATGAGAGATGAAAAAAATCCCCATATGATGTGTGATGGAATGCACATAGGAGACTGGATTCATCCAAATAAAGCAGGTGGAATAAAAATTGCTGAGAAATTAGTGCAGGAGCTGGTGGCCGGTCTAGAGCGTGTTTGAAAATTCATTCCCGCCATCTGTACGCCCCACTTTGCGGTATATTTGCCCCGAATTCAGGTTACGTAGCCCGCTACGCGCCCTTCATCCGGGACAAATCTCCCACAAACTGTGACGCACATCTGCCAGAAAGCAATTTTAAAACACGCTCTAGAAAGAAAAGGAGAATGTCTATGAAAGAGCAAAAGAATATAGCATTGCTGGAGCAGGCAGTAAAAGAACATGCTTTTATCCGAAATATATCAAAACACAGAAATGTGGATGGGTTATTGGATTTTGACGGAAATTTAAGAATGTGGAATAAAGGTATGGAGCCTTTTGAAAAAATGAAACTCTGGGAGGCAACACCTGGATTTGATGACAGAGATTTAAGACAGGAAGAACCTTATCTTATCTTTGTACCTGGGGAAGAAAAAGAGGTAAAAGATACCATTATCGTCTGCCATGGCGGTGGCTTTCGCTGGCGAACAGGATGTGAAGGACCAAACGTGGCTCTTGAATTTCATAAAAGAGGTTACAATACGGCAATTTTAAGTTATCGTATAGAACCATACAGCCGTATGGACAGCTTAAAAGATCTGCAGAGAGCAATTCGTTTACTTCGTTCTAAAAAAGAGGAACTTCATATTTCAAACCGTATCATTGTCATGGGATTTTCAGCAGGTGGAATGCTTTGTGCCAATAGTGCTACACATTTTGATGAAGGTAAAGTAAATGATGAGGATTTTGTGGAGAGATTTTCTGCCAGACCAGATGCAGCAGTTATTGCTTATGGTGCAATGTCAGGCGTGTCTTTCCCACTGCCATTTGGCATGGAACCGGATTTTGAACATGACATGATGGGAAAATGCAAAGAAGAGAGATATTATCTTGCACCGGAAAAAAATGTAACACCACAGACACCGCCAATGTTCATCTGGCAGACATTAAGTGATGATGGAAGATTTGGCATGTGCCTTGCAAAGGAATTGCAGGATGCAGGGGTGCCTTACGAACTTCATATTATGGACGGAGGAGTACATGGACTGGGCATTGCTGATGGAGAGAACGATCTAGCTATAAATGCACCGCATATCCGCCACTGGGTAGAACTTTGTGATGAATGGTTAGAAATAAATAAGTATTGCAGAGGAACTGAAAAACAGCTTCTAAAGTAATAAAGTAGAGACAGATAAATAAGGAGTGTACAAAAATTGAAAATGGAGCATATAAAAGAGTTTTTGCCAAATATAAAATTACACGGAAGAACAATTTATGACGAAGAAAGCGAGGCGCTTTTTTTCAATTGGACATGTGCCGGAATTGAATTTACATTCTGTGGAACTTCACTTCAGGCAGAATTTGTTGCTGAACCAGGTACGGAAATTGAAGGATTACCTTGGGATGAGAGTGCGCCAAGAAGAGAAACCTGGCCTTGGGTGGCAGTATTTATGGATGGAGAAAATGAACCGGCAGACAAATTTGAAATTGGCAGAAAAAATCAGATAAAGACAATTTTTGCAAGTGATAAAGAAGAAAAACATATGATTCGTATTGTGAAACTTACCGAGAATTACAAAACATTTGCCGGAATAAAGGGATTTTACATGGATGGAGATATTTTAGATAAGGAATGGGGGAAAAGACCTGCAATCGAATTTATCGGAGATTCCATTACCTGTGGATTTGGAAATGAAGCTCAGGAAAAAGACAGATTGTTTTTTTCAGAAGATGAAAATGGCTGGATGAGTTATGGGGCCATTGCAGCAAGAATGTTGGATATGGACTGGAATATGATAAGTATGTCTGGAATCTGCACAGAAGTAAGAACTGGAATGCCAATGGATTATGGAATGAAGGATTTATATTTATATACGGATCGAATCTGGCAGGAAAAAGTAAAAAAAGAGACAAAACTATCAAAGTGGGATTTTAAGGAAAATCCAAAAGATTATGTAGTCATAAATCTGGGAACAAACGATGCCACAGGTATTATTTTAACAGAGGATCAGGATTCAGAATTAAGGAATTTCTGTAAAGGATATAAAGAATTTTTAAAGATGGTACGCGTCTGTAATGGACCAGATACTCATATTATATGTGCACTTGGCAGCATGGACTACTATTTGTATTACGATATCGTTAAGATAATAGAGGAATACAAGGAAGAAACAAAGGATGGAAAAATCAGCTGCCTGCGTTTGAAAAAAATGAGTGCCTTAGACCCAATTGGAGCCTGCGGACATCCAAATGTGGTAACCCATAAGAAAATGGCAGTAGAGCTTGTAGAAGAGATTAACAGACAGATGAACCATTGTCTCTTGCCGGAGAAATGACAGTAAGAGCGATAAGCATTGAAAGAAAGAGAACTTTAAGGCTCTCTTTTTTTGTTTCCAGAAAAATAGTATTGCAATCATGTGGTAATACATAATATTATGAAAGGGTCGGTTATTTTTCAGATATAAAAATATAGAATTATGCACAAAATGTACCATATTTAAAAAACTATATCCGGTTTTTTAAAATGAAAGCGTATGGATTTATGCTATAATAAAGAATAAACCTTAACATTATGTACAAAATGGAGACAAATGATGAATAATAAATCTTTTATTCGCAGAACAATTGTAATGTTGTTATTACAAATGGTGTTGATGATTTCAATTTTGCTTGTCTTTTTGTATTCGTCATATCGCTCAAGTGTAGAAAATGTAGACCAGATTCTGGATAATTTTCTTCACGTATACGGAAATGAACTGAATAATAAGATTGAAGATGCAAATATGCTGTTGCAGCGTTTGATTTATAAGAATACAAAATACGATATGCTCCAAAGTGAAAGCGAGTCGGACCGGTATGAAGCAGGTATTGATTTGTCAAATCTTTTACAAGAATCTATAACGAATAATAATAATGTAGATATGATTGTGATAGCGGAGTCTACGTATCAGAACTGCATGGATAGTTACAAGAACAATATTACCTGGTCTCAAAGAGAAACCATAAGGGGTTTTGCAATGGATTGTGCAGCCCAGGGGCATATGAAGGCATTCTGGAGTATTAAAATCTTAGAGGGGACGCCTTTCCTTTATAAAATGTATGTCTGGAATGGTAAAGCGGCAGGTGTGTTCATGCCAGTGGATAACTTTATGGATACAGCCGGTAAGAGCAGTCTGGAGAATATGACAATTCTTTTGACTGATAAAGAGAATCAGTTGTATGGATATTATGGTGATTCCAAAGAGGAATTACAAATTGGACAAAAAATTGAAAAATTCATGCAGAATAAGAATTACAATGATCGAAAGGTTGAGGTTGCCGATGGAAATCTGATCGTACATTGTTATATGAATAGCCGGGGATTTTTGGGACAGATCAAAGGAACGATGATTATATTTTTTGCAATTATTAACATTACTCTTGTTGTTGTAATTATACTTGTAAATTATCTGAGAAAAAATATTCTGATTCCAATGAAACATATGCAGCAGAGCATGGAAATGATTCGGGCTGGTAACTACAAACATCGTATCCGGGAAGAATTCGAGACGAATGAATTTGTAATCTTGAAAAATACATTTAATCATTTGATGGACGAAGTTGTAGGACTGAAGATACAAAGTTACGAAAAACAGATAGTTCTTCAGGAGACGGAACTTCGTGCGATACGATTACAGATACGCCCTCATTTCTTTTTAAATGCTATGACCACAATATCGAGTTTAAGCATGCAAAAGAAAAATCAACAGATTAAAATTTATATTGATGCACTGACGAAAAATATTCGTTATATGTTTAAATCGGGACTTCATACGGTTCCGTTAGTGGAAGAGGTTCGCCATGTTGAGAATTATTTTGAAATGCAGGAACTGAAATATCCGGGCTGTGTATTTTATTTTATGGATATTGATCCAGAGGTGGGAAATTGGAATATTCCACAGATGCTGATTCATACGATTGTTGAAAATGAATATAAATATGCTGTTTCTTTGGATGCCAACCTTACGATTCTTGTCAAGGCTGGCTGTGTGGAGGTAAATGGTGAGAAGATGCTTTCCATTGACATAGAAGATGATGGGGATGGATATCCAAAAGAATTTTTAGAGAAGTTTCAGACAGAACATGTGGAAATAGAAAAGGATGGAACGAGAGTTGGTCTGTATAGCATAAGGCGCATGTTGGAAATCATGTATGAAAGAAAGAATCTGTTTGAAATTTCTAATATTGAACCACATGGCTGCTTGAACCGTTTTCTGATTCCAGAACATGCACTTCATGAGATGGAACCAGAGAAAATACAAAGTAAGATTGAATAAACAGGAGAAGAACAATTATGAGAGTACTAATTGTGGATGATGATATAGTTACGGTAGACGTCATAAAAAGTACCGTGGGGTGGGAAAAACTTGGAATAGTTGAGGTATTTACAGCCTATAATATTGATCAGGCGAAAACCATACTTACAAAGAGCAGCATAGATATTATTATAAGTGATATAGAGATGCCAAAGGGAACGGGAATTGATTTGCTTACCTGGTTTCGAGAAAATCAGATGGATGGGGAATTTTTGCTGTTAACCTGTCATGAAAGATTTGATTACGCTACGAATGCTGTAAAGCTTCATGCTGCTGAATATCTGCTAAAACCCTTTGAACCGCTTGTCATGGAAGCAGCACTAAAAAAGATCATTCAAAAAAGAATGGAAGAAAAGCTTTTAAAGGAAGACAGTGAAGCTGGTAAATGGGTGAAAAATAATAAACGCCGGTTGAAATTGAATTTCTGGAATATGCTTCTGGATGGCAGCATAGCTACTTCTCAAATGAAGGATATTGAATCAGAATTACGCAATCGGAAAATGGAAGATGATCCAAATGATCCTTATCATCTAATTATTTCTAAGGTTACGAATATAGAGCGTGACAGGGAGCGTATAAATCCTAATCTGATGGTATTTATCATGGAAAATATCCATTCGGAGATTCTATGTGGAAATCCGGAAAATAGAAATGTTGTCTGTTATGAGTATAAAGATTATTATGTGCTTGTCACGATTTGTAAGACGGAAAATGAAAAAGAACTGTTAGCACTTACCAAGGAACTTATTCTGGGGTTAAAAAAAGTGCTCACCTCGACGATTACATGCTGTATCAGCAATGTATGTAAAATGCCTGATTTTTATGAGACCTTCCATCGCAATTTGAATTTGTTTTCATTAAATGTTGTTTATTATGGAGACTGCTTTTTGGAGAGCCAGAGTACGAAAACTAGTCCTGATGAAGCTTTCTTTTTGGAATTAAATATCATGGATCAACTTCTTGCTGAACGAAAAAAAGTGGAATTCTTAGGATATTTAAAGAAAAGACTCAATGAAAAAGTCTTTGAAAAAAAATTAGACGAGCATATGTTAGAACAGGCAAAACAGGAAATTTTGCAGGCGGTATATACATATCTTGCCAAACGCGATATTCAGGCATCCGGTCTTTTTCGTGAAGAAGCTTTTGTGAGCATGACACAAAAGGCGTCCAGATCAGTGATTGATATTTTGCGCTGGATTAACTACTTTCTGGATCAGATGTATGAATATGAGAGTCAGGTACAAAAAAGCCATACCGTGGTGGACCGGATCAATCAATATATTCGTGACCATTACGCAGAAAAAATTGGCAGGAATGAAATTGCTTCCCGTTTCTATCTGGCACCAGAGTATCTTTCAAAAATGTACAAGAAGCAGACGGGAAATAGTCTGAAGGATTATATCAGTGAATATCGTATTGAACAGTCAAAAATTCTGCTGAAAAAAGGAGAAATGCAGATTGGAGACGTTGCATTAGCAGTGGGATTTGATAATTTCACTTATTTTTCAACTATATTTAAAAAGTATACGGGAATGTCCCCAAATCAGTATCGCAAACTGGAAGCATAACAATAGATTTAAGAGGATTTAAGTATAATAAGAGAACAAAGTCAAGTATTTGACTGTTCTCTTATTTTTTAAAATCAAAGTCTTATTTTTTAAAGAATGAAAATGAAAGAAAAGATATACTGATATTATCAAAAAAAGAGAGGGTAAAATGTATGAGAAATAAAAAAAGAATGATTGCAGCTTTATTGAGTGCAACTATGGTAATTGGAATTACAGGATGTGGATCGAATAGCTCAAGTGGAGAAGTTGGTTCTACAGAGAATGCATCTAAAGACAGTGGTACCTATGATCAGGTCGTATATGCATACTCAACATTTAATAATATTCCGTCGGAGAAAGATCTTGGAGAAGTGGAAGAAGCAATCAATGAAATCACAAGAGATAAAATTGGTACAGAAGTTACATTAAAACCAATTGCAATTGCAGATTATTCCAGCAAAGTATCTTTGGCATTACAGGGTGGAGAAAAAATTGATATATTCCAGTCATTAGGTGATTTTAATAACTGTGTAGCACAGGATATGACTTATGATCTGACAGGTCTTTTAGACACAGAAGGCAAAGCAACAAAAGAACTTGTTGGTGATCAGTGGCTTGCAGCATGTAGCGCAGATGGAAAAATTTATGGTGTTCCTACAATGAAACCAGTAGCTTTAACACCGATGTTTGTATATCGTCAGGATATTGCAGATGAACTTGGAATCGATATTTCAGCTGTAAATTCACCTGAAGATGTTACAGCAGTTTTAAAACAGGTAAAGGAAGCTTATCCGGATATGACTCCTTTAGCTCCGGTACAGCAGGGAACAATTGGACTAAATTTGACTTTTGAAAATACAGACTACCTGACAGATGATTATTATAAACCAATCGGAGTACTTCAGGGCGACAACACAGATGTTAAAGATCTTTATTCATCTGAAGATTTCAAAAATGCAGCTAAACTTGCAAGAACATGGTACGACGAAGGTCTTGTTATGAAAGATGCAGCAACTACAACAAGTACATCACAGGAATGTCTTGCATCAGGAAATTATTTTGGATTTATTGCATCATATAGCTATCCAGAAGCAGATACTGCAGCAAACCTGCAATCGCAGTGTGGTGGATATGAACTTGGTGCAAAAATGATCGGTGATTCTTATCTTTCAACAGGCGATATCAACGCTGTAAGCTGGATGATCGCATCTACAACAGATGTGCCGGAAGCAGCAATGAAATTTTTAGATCTAACCTATACAGATGAAAAAGTTATCAACTTACTGATTTATGGTATTGAAGGAAGAGATTATGTGAAGAACGATGATGGAACGGTTAGCTACCCAGAAGGTGAAGATGCTACAACAGTTCCATATACAGCTCAGTTAAGCTGCGGTACACTCGGAAACTTCTTTAAAATGTTTCCTATGGAAGGTACAGATCCTGCGTCTATCGAATGGGAATTAGAGCAGAATAAGACAGCAAAGACATCTCCGGCTATGGGATTCACATTTGATTCCAGAAAATTAAAAACACAGTATACAGCAGTTGGAAATGTAATTTCCCAGTACTTACCAGGTCTTCTCTGCGGAAGCTTAGACCCGGATACAGGAATTGAAAAATTTGTAGATGCGTTAAATGATGCTGGATATCAGGACATTTTAGATGCAAAACAAGAACAATTAGACGCTTGGATGGCACAGAATAAGTAAAAGAGGATGACAATGAAAGCAATTACAAAGAAACGAAAAAAACAAAAATTTAAAGATCTGTCATTACTTTTAATCGCTTTGCCAGGAATTGCTTATTTATTGATCAACAACTATATCCCAATGCTGGGAATTTTCCTGGCATTTAAGGATTATAGTTTCATGAAGGGCATTTTCAAAAGTGACTGGTGTGGATTTGACAACTTCAAATTTTTATTTAAGACAAGCGATGCCTGGATCATGACAAGAAATACGATTTTGTATAATGTTGCATTTATAATAATCGGTACAGCGTTATCTATTCTGGTCGCAATTTTTATCTGCGAACTTGGAAAAAGAAAAAGAGTAAAAATCTACCAGGCAGCACTTTTGCTCCCCAATATGCTCTCTTGGGTAGTGATCGGATATATTGCATACGCATTCTTAAATGCGGATACAGGTTTTATCAATAATACAATTTTAAAAGGACTTGGTATAGAACCAATTTCCTGGTATGCGCAGTCTGGTGCATGGCCGGCAATCATTATTATTGTATATCTTTGGAAGAATATTGGTTATATGTCTATCATCTATACAGCAGCAATCTCTGGAATTGATAAATCTATTTATGAAGCTGCAGCAGTTGATGGAGCAACAAAACTAAACCAAATCTGGAATATAACACTTCCAATGTTGAAACCGACTGTTATCACACTGACATTGATGTCTATTGGTAGAATTTTCTTCTCAGACTTTGGATTATTCTATCAGGTTCCACAGAATTCTGGAGCTTTGTTTGGTGTGACACAGACCATCGATACTTATGTATATCGTGGCTTAATGGAATTAAATGATGTTGGTATGTCTGCAGCAGCAGGTCTTTATCAGTCCCTCATTGGTTTTGTATTAGTTCTATTGGCAAATAAATTTGTTCGTAAGCACGATGCAGAAAATGCATTGTTCTAAGGAGGTATGAAATGACAGAAAGTAAGCCGTTTAATCATGTGGCAACCATCATACTTACTATAGCTGTAGTAATTGCATTAATGCCAATCGTACTGATTGTAATTGCTTCATTTACTGCTGAGAATTCACTGATTCAGTTTGGATATTCCTATGTGCCAAAAAAATGGAGCCTGGATGCCTATTACTATATGGTGAAACAGGGAGTAACTATTGCAAGAGCGTATGGCGTGTCCTTTTTCGTAACAATCGTAGGAACATCTATTAGTGTATTGTTAACAACAATGCTAGCTTATCCTATGTCAAGAAAATCATTTAAATATCGTAATATATTAGCATTCTTTGTATTTTTTACAATGTTGTTTAATGGTGGTATTGTTCCGTCTTACATCATGTGGACGAAAATCTTTGCTATTAAAAATACGATCTGGGCTTTGATTATCCCAAATTATCTGGTAACTGCTTTTAATGTAATTCTTGTAAAAAATTACTATTCGCACAGTATACCAGAGTCCTTATTAGAGGCAGCACAAATTGATGGAGCATCGGAGCTGACTATTTTTGGCAAAATCATGCTTCCCCTGGCAGTTCCTACAGTAGCAACAATTAGTTTGTTTACAGGATTATGTTATTGGAATGATTGGACCAATGGGCTGTATTACATAGATGATCAGAAGTTGTTTAGTATACAGCAGCTGTTGATGAAAATCATGAATAATATTCAGGCACTTCGTTCGAATTCCAATGCGGCTCTGTTAGGAACAGGAGCAGTTGATCTGCCAGGAACCTCTATACGAATGGCAATGGCTGTAATAGGAATTTTACCAATTATGCTTGTATACCCATTTGTTCAGAAATATCTGGTCAAAGGTGTAGTAGTCGGAGCAGTCAAAGGATAAGGGGGCCCAGTGAAGCAGGAATAAAGAAACATGGGACTGGGAAAATTCCCAGTCCTTTTTATACAGCTTTTAGATTTAACAGAAAGGGCAGACAAAATGAAAGTTAGTGAAGTAATTGATAAAATTTTAGAATATCATCCGAGTCTTCCGGAGGATTACGATGGATGTGATGGTTATAAATCAGGTGATCCAGAGGCAGAGTGTACCGGAATTGCATCTGCTTTGGTTCCAACGATAGATGTAATAAAAAAAGCAGCAGAATTGGGATGTAATCTGCTATACGTACATGAACCTTCTTATTATTCTACTTCGGACTATCCAGACTGGAGAGCAGGATTTGAAAATAAGGTCTATGAAGAAAAACGAAAACTGTTAGAAGAGACAGGAATTGTAATTTTTAGAGATCATGACCACACGCATGCACATCGTCCGGATGGAATTTTCACAGGAGTAATTAAATATCTGGGCTGGGAAGACTATCAGATCAAACAGGAAGGAATGAACATGTATTTTGAATTCCCGGATATGACGGTAGATAAAATGAATCAGCTTTTAATGGATAAGCTTTCCTTAAATGGAATACGTTATATTGGCAGACCTGAAAGTAAAATAAATAGAGTTGCCATGGTTGGACATCTTCTTCCGAATATTTTTGTTCATCAGCCAACAACAGGAGAAGGCTTTTGCCCAGAATATGCGACAGAGGTTATCAAGCTTTTAGAACAGGAAGATGTGGAGGCGATCATTCCTGGTGAAGTAATTGACTGGACAGTTATTTCCTATATTCGTGATGCAGTACAGCTTGGTAAGACAAAAGCAGTATTTAATGTAGGACATTTTAATATAGAAGAATTAGGAATGAAATATGCAGCAGACTGGATTCCGGAATTGATTGATCCTAAGATTTCAGTACATTATATTCCAACAGGAGACATCTATTCATTTAAATAACGAATGGGAGGATTAGCAATGACAGTACAGGAAGTAATTGATGGAATTATAAAAAAGACAGGTGTAAGTCCCCTTCCAGTGGATAAGACATGTGACATTTTTATAATTGGAGATAGAAACAGGGAAGTAAAAAAGATAGGAACCACTTTTATGGCAACTGTTGATGTAATAAAAGAAGCAATTGATAAAAATATTGATTTTATTATTACCCATGAGCCTACCTGGTTTACCGGCATGGATGATACGGAATGGGTGAAAGAAGATCCTGTTTATCTGGAAAAGAAGAAATTACTTGAAGAACATGGCATTTCTATCTGGAGATTCCATGATCATATGCATATGGCAAGCGAAGATGGGATTTATCGTGGATTTGAGCAGGAATATGACTGGGCAAAATACAGAATGCCTGATAGAAATTCAGGAAATCCAATGGATGATTTTGGTGGGTGTTATGAGATTCCAGAGACATCCTTAAAAGATTTATGTGCATTTTTTAAAGAAAAAAGCGATATGCAGGTCGTTCAAATTGTCGGCGATCCACAAATGAAGGTAAAACGTGTCGCCGTATTAGTTGGAGGCGGAAGCTTGGGACTTGGTGTGGAAAATATGCCAATGAAACTGATGAGAGAAAAGAACATTGATCTTGCGATTTGTGGAGATATCACAGAGTGGACCTTACCCGCTTATGTGCGCGATGCTTCTCAGCTTGGTATGAATAAAGGAATGCTCGTACTTGGACATGAGAGAAGTGAAGAACCAGGAATGAAATATCTTCCTGAATGGTTGAAATCCATTGTTGGGGATATTGAAGTTCAGTTTATAGATGCAAAAGAGCCATTTATGTATTTATAAAGAGAAAAAGGAGAGTATGTTATGTCTACGTTACAGGTAAGCACATTTTCTGTGGCACTAAGCCGCATAGTTTCATTTAATGTTATTTTACCGGATGACCTTATGCCGGAAATGAAGATAAATAACCCTAATTATGACAGGGAAACAAAGACGTTAGTATTATTACATGGATTTTCTGGAAATAGTAATGACTGGATGATGGGAAGCCTGATTCAGGAACTTTCCGGAAAATACAATCTTGCAGTTATCATGCCCTCCGGAGAGAACAGTTTTTATCTGAATGGATTGGGTACGGGAAGAGCCTATGAGACTTTCACAGGAGTGGAACTTATCAATTACTGCAGAAAAACTTTTGGTTTGTCAGATAAAAAGGAAGATACTTTTATAGGTGGCCTTTCCATGGGGGGATTTGGAGCAATTCATACAGCTTTAAAATATCCGGAAACTTTTGGGAAAATGTTTGGACTTTCCTCCGCATTAATTGTGAATGGAATTAGGGGAATGGAACCAGGAAGCAAAAATGAAGTTGCAGATTACGATTATTATCATCAAGTATTTGGAGATTTGCATCAATTAGATAAAAGTGAAAATAATCCAGAGTTTTTAGTGTCAGAGCGTATAAAAGCGGGAGATACGATTCAGCCAGTTTACATGGCATGTGGAACAGAGGATTTTCTGTTAGCAGAAAATCATGAATTCCGTGATTTCCTTTTAGAGAACAATGTAAATGTTACGTATAAAGAAAGTACAGGTATTCACGACTGGAAATTCTGGAATACGTATATAGAACAGGCAATTGTCTGGGCAATAGCAGAATAGAAATAAATAATTACGAATCAAGGAGAAAAATATGGCTGTAAATGTATTAGAAATAATTGAAAACACAAAGAAATGGGAGGCACCAGTGGTACCGGCAGAAATTTCATATGGAGATATGCCGGGAGATAAAGTAGAAATTGGAGAAGGACATATAGAAAAGGCAAACAAGATTTTTCCAGAAGTATTAAAACAGTTAGTGCCAATCATGAAGGGAAATAAAAATCAAAGAGCAGTTTTTGCTGTATGTGGTGGATCAGGTGTTGGTAAATCTGAGACTGCATCCCTGCTTTCTTTTTATTTTGGTCAGATGGGAATTGGAAGCTATACGTTATCGGGTGATAACTATCCACACAAGATTCCAAAATATAATGATGCAGAACGTCTTCATATGTTCCGTGAAAATGCCTTAAAGGGAATGGTTTGCGAAGGAACATTTACAAAAGAGCGCTTTGATATTATTCATGAATTTCAGTTAAAAGGAGATGATGCCAATAAAGCACATGCAGACGAATATGATTGGTATGAGTCTTATCTTCGTAATGGACGTAAAGGATTGGAAAGTTATCTTGGAACATCAAATGAAATCGGATTTGATGAAGTGGAAAGTATCTTAAACCAGTTCAAAGAAGGCGCAGATAAAATCTGGCTGAAACGAATGGGAAGAGAAGATACGGAACTTTGGTATGAAGAAGTAGATTTCTCAGATATTCAGGTATTGGTAATAGAATGGACACATGGAAATAGTGATAATTATAAAGGTGTAGATATTCCAGTCTTATTAAATTCTACACCACAGGAAACATTAGCACACAGAAGAGCAAGAAATCGTGATGGTGCCACAGACAGCCCATTTACAACTATGGTACTGGAAATTGAACAGGGTATGTTAGAGTCTCAGGCTCACAAAGCAAAGATTATCGTTTCTAAGAGTGGAGACCTGCTCTCTTATGAGGAATATTTAAAAGTAATGGAAGAAAGTAAAAAGGAAGGAAAATAATAAATAATATGAATATTTCTGCAAATAATGAACCAATGTTAAATGCTTACCCGGACAGCATGGGTGGAACCTTAAAAGATATTGCAAAATTTTTAGAAAAACCAGAATTAAAAGATGTATTTAAATCTTTTTATATACTGCCAAGTTTATTTAACACAGATCTTGATCGTGGATTTTCAGTTATCGACTATACTTTAAATGATCTTCTTGCTACAAGAGAGGATTTAAATGGATTCGAACAGCTTGGTGTTGATTTGAAGCTGGATTTCATTTTGAACCACGCTTCTGTATTATCCAGTCAGTTTCAGGATATTATAAAAAATGGAGAAAAATCCAAATACAAAGACTTTTTCATTAACTGGAATAAATTCTGGGAAGGACATGGTACCATGACAGAGGAAGGCTATATCCAGCCGGATTCAGAGATGATTGAGCATATGTTTTTCCGTAAACCAGGACTTCCAATTCTGATGGTACGTTTCCCGGATGGAAAAAATGTACCTTACTGGAATACCTTTTACCAGGAAGTAAAATATCCTGTTCTCAATGCACAGGATATCATGCAGGTAGAGGGCTTACAGTATGCAACGTCAGAAAAAATTGCAGAACTTATGAACAGGGGACTTGCAGATGGCAAAAAGCCGTCAGAGATTCTTTTAGACGATTTTGCTATAAAAATTTCTGCAGAACAAAAAGCAACTATCGTCGAGATGTTAGAATCCTGCAAAAAATATTTAGGTCAGATGGATCTAAATATAAAATCTCCATTAGTGTGGGAATTTTATGATGAAACATTAAAAACATTGTCTTCTTATGGCGCTAAGATTATTCGTCTTGATGCTTTTGCTTATGCTCCAAAAGAACCAGGTAAGAAAAATTTCTTAAACGAACCTGGAACCTGGGAAGTGCTTGAAAAAGTAAGGCAGCTTGCCGATAAATATAAACTTACCTTACTTCCAGAGATTCACGCAAGTTACAGTGAGAAAAATTATGAGATGATTTCCCAAAAAGGATATATGACATATGATTTCTTCCTGCCAGGTCTTGTAATCGATGCACTGGAACGAGGATGTGGTGATGTTCTCACAAAATGGGCAAATGAGTTGATTGAAAAAGAAATTCATGTTGTAAATATGTTGGGATGTCATGATGGTATTCCACTTCTTGATTTAAAAGGACTTATTCCGGAAGAAAGAATACAGTCAATTATTGATACAGTTGTAGCCCGTGGAGGTTTTGTGAAAGATCTTCATGGACAAAAAAATGTTTATTACCAGGTAAATGCAACATATTACAGCGCACTTGGGGAAAGTGATACAAAAATGCTGTTAGCTCGTGCTTTACAGCTCTTTATGCCAGGAAAACCTCAGGTATGGTATCTGGATCTCTTTGCAGGAAAAAATGATCATGAGGCTGTAAAACGTGCTGGTGCAGGCGGACACAAGGAAATTAACCGTTCCAATTTAAGCGTTGATCAGATGGAAGAAAAAATCAAAGAAAGCGTAGTGAAAAAACAGTTTGAAATGCTCCGCTTCCGTGCTACATTCCCAGCATTTGCCTTTGACAGTAATATCACAGTAGATAGCAGTGGATCCGTGATGAATTTTGTATGGAAAAAAAATAGATATACAGCAACACTTTCTGCAGATCTTGCAAATAATACCTTTTCCATGAAAGGAATTGATCCTAACGGAGTGGAAAGCGTGATAGTATAATGGACTGAAACAGAAATGAACAGGCATTGGCGTTTGATCGTGTGTTTGTCTGGGATAACTATGTATGGGATTTTATTAATTTTTGTTGTTGGTCTGCAATAAAAACACCGTGTGATATTACAGCGAACGTTTTATAGGGTTCAACTAAATGAATTATATTGGGGTTTAGCTGAGTAAATGACGCTTTGTAGATGGAGGTAGTGTACGGAAAGAGAAGGGGGCGGACCAGGACATTGATTTGGAAGGCTTACCGCAGAACTGGCATTTTCTAACCTTCCCGGAGCACTTTTTGGCGGCACGCGGGCATTCGCTCCGAAATCCTGATGCATTTCGCAGCTCAGTGCCCGCTTAGTATCCG
>OATB01000516.1_pt1 | contig 26394 bp, 13 predicted proteins | sample 1494941 | NCBI WGS metagenome assembly OATB01 (sample SAMEA2579931, study PRJEB22360) | human gut metagenome | reverse complement strand
AAGAGACGAATACCATTGATAGGAGACTATTGAGAAGGTGTTTCTAAGGATGAAGCGAAGTCAGGATACCTGCCGTGTTGCACATTATTTATTTCTGGGCTGAGGAAATAGGTTTATTTTTATGCTGCAATTCAATTATATACGGAGATAATAAGCCTTTCTGTCTGAGTACAGGAAGGTTTTCTTTATGGAAATTTATATTATATATCAGATATTTTGTAACATCTGATCCATTTCTATGGCGAATAAGACCATATATCTATAGAAAGGGAGTACCAGCTGATAAAAAGGATTGAGAGGAGGAGAGTGAAGTTATAGTTCCACTCAGCATAACTAAAAGAGTGAAGGATGAAAAGGAGGATTTAATTTATGAAGATTTTTAAAAGATTGACCGCATTGGTATTGGCTTTAACATTAGTGTTAGGTATGACTACAATTACAGCATCTGCAGCAAGTGATAACCTGGCGATTGGTTCTGTTACTTTAACAGCGCCTACATCCGGTAATAGTGCAGTAGCAGAATTAAAGACAGTAACCGTTGGCGGTGTAACCCGCTATACTTATAATGCAAAATTACCATCCGGAACAGCTACAAGTGATCTTAAAAAATTAAAAGTTGTTCTGACTGGTGTAAATTCTGATGCAGCTGTCAGCATTGATAGTCAGACAAGCGCTACAGGAAGTACTACAAGAACATTTAATAATGTTGACGTGTCTGCGTCATCTGCTACGATTTCCGTTACATATGGCGGGAAAACCAGAGCGTATGAATTGACGGCTACTGTGGATGCAACAGAACTTACTGTTGAAATTGGAATTCGTACTATTAATGCTTATAATTATGGTACAGAATATCAGGCAGCAGCAAATGCAATTATGCTTCCTTCAAATGATAAGAATTCTTATATTAAACTTACTATGAATGCAGGAGATACTGTTATGGATGCATTAGTAATGGCTGCAAATAAGTTTGGGATTCAATTGACTGGAGCAGAAAATAATTACATCTCAAAAATTTCTAAAGGTGCATATACTCTGGGAGAATTTACCTGCGGAGGTATGAGTGGATGGATGTATACCGTAATTCCTCAAGGTGGAGAAGAGTTTTTACCAATGTATGGTGCAGCTCAGTATTATCTGGAAGGCGGAGAAAAAATTAATTGGCAGTATACCTGCAACTATGGTGCAGATATTGGATTTGGATTCTAATTACAATTTGTGAGAAAGCAGGGTATCCCATTTCGGATGCCTTGCTTCATGTTAGAAAGAGGTAGGTTATGATAAAAAAGGCAAAACGTTATCTGGCTGGATTGATGTCCATGTGTATGTGCTTAACAATGGTTCCGATAAATGTACAGGCGCAAGTAAAAGAATCAGAGAATATACAGAGTGAGTCAGATTATGACAGTATGAGTGAAAAAACTAATGCAGATACCAGATTGGTTACGATTAATGGTTATTGCGGCGAATCTGGAGTAGAGCCTGATGAGGACTTTTATAGCTTTGCATTTGCTTTATCAGATAGTAATCATAATGTTATTTATGATCCTGCAAAATATTGTAAAGTTGGTGAAACATACTATTTACAGCTTGATTACAGGAACTATCCGCAAAACGTATTTAATCGTGCGGAAGTGACAGGTCTGGAATTATCAGAAGCTGATAAAAACAATATGATTGAAGCGATTACAAATGGTACTTTTTCATTTATAATGCCGGATAATGATGTTACATTTGATCTTTATCTAATGAGGCAGTATAGTGTTAGAAATGTATATATGGAACCAAAAAATGGCGGAACAATAGTAATAACCGGTGAAGAGTATGTGAATGGAAATAAAACTGAATGGTATAACCCGTATAATACCGATGTTACGATAAAGGCTTTACCCAATTTAGGGTATCGTTTCAAGACGTGGGATATATCAACTTCAGGTTCAATGGGACCAGATTTACCTGTTGATCCGGAGCTTTCACAGAATTTAACATCATCGGAAAAGTTATTTAAGATGCCTAATCGTGGTGTGAATCTAAATGCATACTTTGAAAAAGACCCCGATGCCGTTTTCGATGCCGTATTTACCGGAGGAGAAGGAGCAGTTGGAACAGCACCAGAAAAAATAACCAGTAAAGAAGCAGTTGAAATTACTTTACCAGAAAATACCTTTACATTAAACGGTTATCGATTCCTAGGTTGGTACGATGGTCAAGATGTTTATAAGCCGGGGTCTGTATACAACATGCCGTTTGGAGGTATCACTTTCACGGCAGAGTGGGCGCAGTCCGGTACATCTAATATTAAATTCGAATCAGGTGGAGCTGATTCCGGAACGCCAATCGTTTTAAAAAACCAGAAACCAGGCGACCTAGTAAAAATACCGGAAAATCCATTTACAAAAGCAGGTTATGACTTTGATGGATGGAATGATGGAACGCAGACTTACCAGCCGGGTGATGATTATACGATTCCGGATCATGACGTAACCTTTACTGCCCAGTGGAGTGCGTTTTATACCTTTGATGCAGGTACCGACGTATGGAATGTATCTGCAAAATGGTGCTATGGTCCTGAAGGCGCAGGAATTATTCCTCAGGAAGCTGGAGCTAAAAATGGCAAAATGCCAAAAGGCAACGTAGATCGTATATACTTTGGCATGTCCGGTGAGATCAACCAAAATGCAGATAATTATTACAAATTCGAAGGCTTTACCATTAACGGAAAAACTTATACCGAAGCAAAGACGATCTCAAATACCGATTATTTTTCCGGAAATGTGATTATCAGCTTCCCGGATAAAGAAGATGCAGATGGCTGCAAATATGGTAAAGTAGAATTTAAAAATGGCGAATTTAAAGATAACGTTGAGATCAGGCAGCATTACACAGAAACAACGGAGAAACGATATCTGGCGGATATTTCATCTTTTACGATTAACGGTAGAACAGGGAATATTACAAATGATAAAATTGTTGTAAGTGTACCTGAAAATACGGATCTTACGAAATTGAAACCGGTCATCAAATTAAGTGATGGTGCTACAGTTTCCCCAAAATCGGAAGAAGAAGTGGATTTAACGAAGCCGGTTGTTTATACGGTCATATCCAAGGATGGCAGAATAACAAAGAAATATACAGTGTCCGTAGAATTTATACGGAATCACCTGGAAGAAAATCTGCCGGGATGGATTACACAGACATTTGAGGCACGCCGGGACAGAGATGGTGATGGTACCTTGGTACTGGGAAGCGAGCCATTCCTGAAGAGTGCCAGTTCAACCTGGTCCGACTGGGCTGCATTTACCATGGGACGTTTTGGCACAGTTAATTCCGATGGAAGCGTAAACCTGAATTATAAAGATGGTGAAAATAATGAAGGCTACAGCGCGTACATGGAAGCAATGAAAGCAAATATCGAAAAAAGGTATGCGGAGAACGATGGAAAATTAGATGATAATAAAGTGACAGAATGGCATCGTGCCGCACTTGCAATCGCAGCAATCGGAGGCGATGTTACTGATTTTGGAACTTATAATGGCAATGGGATTAATCTTATCAGTGATGGAGCCTTTAATGCTGTTGTAGACCCCTCAAGGCAGGGAATTAACGGACCGATTTTTGCATTGATAGCAATGAATATACAGGACTTTTCCCGTCCCGCTGAAATGAAATACTCTGATGAATATCTGATCAAATATATTCTGGAGAGACAGCTGAAGGACGGTGAAAATGGAAGCTACAGCGGATGGGCATTGTGGGGAGCGGTATCTGATCCTGATATTTCAGCTATGGCAGTACAGGCATTGTCTGCCTATTATTGGGATGATACGGAATATACTTACACAAATCTGACGAGTGGTGAGGTTGTTACAAAAACGGTTCGCACAGCAATCGATGAAGCATTGAACAGATTGGGGACATTGCAGACAGATCTGGGTGATTACTTATCCTGGGGAACACGAAACATGGAAAGTACTTCTCAGGTGCTGCTCGCTATTATTTCTGTGGGAGTAGATCCTTTGACCGACCAGCGCTTTATTAAAAATGGTAATACCCTGCTTGACGGTGTTTTACGGTATAAATTAGAGTCTGGTGGATTCTGCCATACCTTTGATTATGATCCGGATAATGTTGGGGCATCTAACGGCGTATATAATTCCATGGCAACAGATCAGGGAGGTTATGGTTTGGTTGCTGCCTGGAGATATCTGAATGGAATGCGTTATATATATGACTATCGTGCAGAGTTCTCAGCCCAGGATACATCCGTTATAAACACCTTAAAAGCAACGATTGACAATGCATTAGCGAAAAAAGGAACGGATGGATATTACGATGCCTTAAATAGTGCTATGGAGACATATAATAGTACCTTCAAAGAATTAAATGACAAATCTCTGCGTAGATATGTCACAAACTACTGGCAGCTATCCGATGCACTTGACGCAGAAAATGCCACAGTTGACGAATTGAAAAAGGCAGCAGCACCTGTAGAAAAGCTCATTGCCGCAATCGGTACAGTAACAAAAGACAGCAAAGCAGCAATAGAAAAAGCAAGAGCAGCATATGATTCACTTGCAGAAGCAGCAAAAAAATATGTCAGCAACTACAGTGTCTTAACAGAAGCAGAAAAAACACTGGCTGAATTATCAAAACCAGTACCTCCGGAAGTTATAAAAGTAACCGGAATTACGTTAGAGAAATCAGGGATATCCCTGTATCCAACACAGGCGCAATTGCTGAAAGCAACTGTGTCACCTGCTAATGCAGCTAACAAAGCAGTAGCCTATAAGAGCAGTAATACAAGAATAGCCACTGTTGATGCCAATGGAAAAATAACAGCAAAAGCTGCTGGAACAGCTGTCATTACAGTAACGGCACAAGATGGAAGCGGTAAATCAGCTACCTGTAAAGTTACGGTTAAAAAGGCAAAAGTTAAACTTAATGCAACAAAATTGCCATTACAGGTAAAAAAGCGGGTAACGCTTAAGGTATCTGGAGTGGCATCCGGAGACAAAGTGGTTTCTTGGAAGAGTTCCAATAAAAAGTATGCGGTGGTTTCGGGTAAAGGTAAAATAACAGCAAAAAAACAGGGAAAAACGATCGTTACCGTAACGACAAAATATGGAGCCAAAGCAACATGTGAAGTAAAAGTACAGAAAAGAAAGGTGAAAGCAACCTCCATTTCTGTGAATAAGAAAAAGCTTGAGTTGAAAAAAGGTAAGAGAGTAAAATTAGCAGTAACGCTTAACCCCATTACGGCGAAAGATAAGATAACATTTAAGTCTTCGAATCCTAGTGTTGCAAAGGTCAACCCAAGTGGAGTGGTAAGTGCAAAGAAAAAAGGAGAATGTAAGATTATGATCCGTACTTCTAACGGAAAGAAGAAAACGGTTAGTGTGAAAGTAATAAATAAAATTAAAAAATAATATTTATACACGAAACTAAAATTTGACTGCACGATCTGGCAGCAGAGAATCATATGAAATCTATATGGCATTGTCCATATTATTTTACTCTGCAGTTTGGGTCGTGCAGTTTTTGTATATCCGGGTAAAACATGCTGTGTATACAATAAATGAGGGAGGTGATCTCAGTCAACATACAATGTGATTTTCAATAAGAAAATAACAGCTGTAGTGTCAAAACTGGAAGCTAAAAATATGAAATACTATATAAAAATATGTAAATGGTGTTATACAGATGGAAAATTTATATATAAAAATATAGATGAATTAGCTGGTTTTCTAAATAAAAAAGATCTTAAATATAAAAAAGATACCAATTATCCAAAGAAATTCATTGACTTTGCCATATCAATGCGATAGTATTATTTCATAAAACAAAATATTAATTGCGGTCATTTTTCATGCAGTTTTTCAGAATCTGCTATGAAAATGATAATAGGGAAGCCGGTTCAATTCCGGCACAGTCACCTCTACTGTAACGTGGACGAGGAAACAATATGCCATTGGCGCTGTACAGATAGCTGCTGAGAAGGCGTTTCTAAGGTCGAAGCGGAGTCAGGATACCTGCCGTAAAAACAGATTGCTGTATTTCCGGGATGAGGAAGCAGATTTGTTTTTATACCGCGATTTAATGTTTGGTGCATTAGAATGATGGAATAAAGAGGATGGGAATCCGATTTGATTATAATATAAAAGCCTTTCTGTTTACACACAGGAAGGCTTTTATTTTTGTGCAAAGAATTAAAAAAGAGATAACAAATAAATAACAAATAATTTCAGGAGGAAAAAAATGAGGGAGAAAAGAGTTATTAAGAAATTTTTAGTGTGGCTGGCCGTAATAATGATGCTGCTTACAGAGATTCCGGCAATTACTGTGCGGGCATCTGAAGTCGGTTCTGATTCTGAAGAAGTAATTACTTTGAAAACTACTTTACAGGATGGGTTTATCCAGAGGTCGAGCAAACGAACATTTGATGTATGGGCAAGGGACAGCCAAGATAAAAAAGTGGATTCAGAGGCGTTTCTATACAATAAAGATACGCCCGGTGACAGGGAGTCGCTGAAGGTAAGCTGGAATGATGACAAAAAAACCAGCTATCTATTGAACATGACAGATAAGTCAGATGGCAGTTATGTAATTGGTGTCAGGGGATTTAGGTCAGACGGAGTTCAGAATGAAATTCAATATCACTTTACATACCGGGCAGCAAATAAAGGCGATTGTATAGGATATGCAGCCTTTGATATTGAACTTTTTACCATATCAAAAGGTTATCTGATTGAGCCGGTTCTCGTTCCTGTATATGAAGGAGAAAATTCAGCCCGCGTTCTTCAGAGGCTGATTGAAAAATATGGATATGAAATGGGGTACACAGGAAGTCTGGAAACAGGATTTTATTTATCGAAAATTAAAAATCTTCCATCAGGATTTTTGAAGGATGTAGCTTTAGAGCCTACGGTGGCGACCGTTGATGAAGTGCGTAATGCTTTTAATCCGTCTGCTTTTATTGACGGAGAGTTGGGAGAATTTAATTTTAGCAGAATGAGCGGATGGATGTATTGCCTGAATAATGTATTTCCAAATGTAGGATTTGCAGATACTTATCTTTCGGAGGGGGATGTGGTACGTGTACAGTTTACGGTAGGATATGGTTCTGAGATCGGCGGCTCCGGTGCTATGGGAGGCGGGGATATTGATGACTATTATCTGGTAGCAGACAAAGACCGTCTGACATATCTTCTAGCCAGTGTAAATTCTGCAGCAAACAGAGAAGAATTGTTGAATGATCCGAAGATCAGCTCATTGTGGAATCAGGCTAACCAGATCATGAGAGATATAGGAGCAGAGCAAAGTGCGGTAGATGAGGCAGCAGAAGCACTGGAAGGAGCACTGATTGGAGATGTCACCGCTATAAAAATGCTGACATCAGATAGAGAGATTATGATTAATGACAGTGAAGAACTGCAGGTAGCAGTAGAACCGGAACAAACTCATTATCCGGTACATCTCCACTGGACATCCAGTGATCCGGAAGTGGTATCAGTAGAAAGCGGAGTGGTAACGGCAGTAAGCCCGGGTGTGGCACAAATTACAGCCAGTTATGGAGATCTGCAGACCTCCTGTACCATTACTGTACCGGAAAGCCCCATGACCGGAATTGAACTGATTGCGGATCAGTTAGACATTCTGAAAAACCAAAAAAGTAAACTGGAGGTAATCTATCTGCCATCAAATACTTCGGACAGCCGGGTAGTACAGTGGTCTTCTTCTAATGAAGATGCTGCCACAGTAGATGAAGAAGGTCTGGTTGTGGGAAAAGCAGCCGGGGATACTGTCATTACTGCTGTCTGTAATGGTTTTGAAGCTTCCTGTACGATAAGTGTCAGGGAGATACCTATGACGGATATGAGTCTCGGTACGGAATCCATGGAATTAACAAAAGGTGCCACGATGACTTTAAAGGCAAATTGTATTCCAGAGGATACAACAGACGATATTACCTGGTCATATGTATCATCCGATCCTTTAGTGGCATCCGTGGGAAAGACAGGAATTGTAAAAGGAGTTTCCCAGGGAGAGGCAGAGATTACGGTATCGGCAGGAAAGTTTAGCAAAGCATGCAAAGTAACCGTAGTAGAAATACCGTTGCAGCAAATCAGTATCAGTCCACTGTGTTTTTCCCTGTCCAGTGTGAACGGTGGTAAAATTAAAAGCTTGTCATTAACCGTATCACCGAATGACTTTACAGAAAACATCAAGTGGAATTCATCGGATCCTTCTATAGCAAGTGTGTCGGAAAATGGTTTGGTAATGGCATATAAAAACGGCACAGTTTGGATAACGGCATCAGGAGATAAAAGCGGAGTCAGTGCCAGTACGTTGGTAAAAGTGATTGATAAGGCAATTCCCATCAGAGAACTTTCTTTCTCCCAATCTGAAATATCTGTGGAAGAGGGAAAAACTTTAACATTACCGCTTAACACAGTTCCGGCAAATACTACCGATCCGTTTATATGGCTATCCGATCAGGAAAGTATCGTAACAGTCAAAGATGGAACCATTACGGCAAAATCAACCGGTACGGCGAATATTACGGTATATTCCGGGGATCAGGCAGCTTCCTGTAAAATAACCGTTCAGAAAAAATCGGAGCAAAAGCCAACGCCGCCAACTCCAATACCGCCAAAACCACAGCCACCAAAACCGGTACCACAGCCAAAGCCCTATGTGAAATTAAATGTAAGCAGCATACCGCTGCAGGTTAAAAAATCCACCAGGGCAGTGAAAGTAAAGAGCATTGGAAAAGGAGACAAAGTGGTATCCTGGACCAGTTCCAACAAAAAAGTAGCCACAGTGACAAAAAGCGGTAAAATTACGGCGAAAAAGAAAGGAACTACTAAAATTACCGTTAAAACAAAGCGCGGAGCAAAAGCAGTATGCAGGGTAACGGTCCAAAAAAGTAAAGTTGTTACGAAGTCGATCAAAGTAAATAAGAGCAGTATCAAATTAAAAAAAGGGAAAAAGGCAACGATTAGCGTTGTCAGAAAACCAATAACAGCAACAGAAAAAATTTATTTTGAATCATTAGATAATAAAATAGCCACTGTTACATCCAAAGGAGTAGTGCGTGCAAAGAAAACAGGAAGATGCAAGATTAAGGTACGCAGCAAAAATGGCAAATCAAAAACGGTAAGGGTACAGGTTATCAAATAAAAATGATTTCAGAGTGCGTTTCGTGATTCCAGCGCAGAATTGCGTGCCGGTTTTGGACGCAGGCAATATTGAAATGCACGAGCGCACTCACGGGAAGAAGGAGGATGGTTATGAAGTGGAATGCTTTTTGTAAGAGGGCGCTTGCCCTGATATTAGCAGTAGTATTAGTACTTGGCATAGTACCGGTTACGTCCCTGAAAGTTCAGGCAAAAGCGTGGGACCCTAATAAAGCAAATGAAAATTTGGAAATTCGATTCTGGGAAGACCAGCAGCCAGGGATAAGATTCTATATCAATGCAGGAGCACGTTATATTCTGGAGCGTGTGAAAGAACCCAGCGTGGGAACCAATAATGGGGAATGGTCGGTGATGGATCTGCTGCGTGGGATGTATATTGGCGCGGATTATATGAATTATATTGGAGATGGATATTTTAGTGATTATATAAAACGGGTTGAGCAGTATGTGATTGATAAGAATGGTAAATTACATTTTGCGAAATCTACAGAATGGTCCAGGTTGATTTTGGCTCTGAGTGCACTTGGATATGATATTACGAATGTGGGGGGATATGACTTTATTGATGAATTGTCTTCCTCATACCAATTTTCGTATTTGCAGGGGCTTAATGGTCCTATCTGGGAAGTAATTGCGATGAACACCGGGCAATATTCTTTTATTAAAAATCCGGTTCATGCAGAAGCCGGGGACGTAAATAACTATGGCAGAATGCTGGAATTCATCATAAAGTCAGAATTACAACAGAAGGACGGATCAAAAGGAGGTTTTGCCCTGAATGGAAATGTTCCAGACCCGGATATGACAGGAATGGCTCTTCAGGCATTGGCACCTTACTATCTGGATCAGGCTAAATATGAGAAAACCGGTGCTGCAGTTTCTTATACCGAATTTAAGAAAGTGGTAGAACGGGGAATCTTTGAATTAAGCAAATTACAAGCAGCAAATGGAGCCTTTAAAGGGTGGGGGAATGTGAATGCAGAATCTACGGTTCAGGTAATTGTGGCATTGACAGCATTGGGTATTGATCCCAAATCATCTGATGTAGAACTGCCGAACATCGGTAAGAGCTGCAGCTTTATTCAGAAAGGGATGATTCAGGATGGAGTTTATACAAATAATATGATCGATGCCCTTCTAACCTTCTGGGCTTCCAGAAGTGGTGCTTCACCGGGATCGGGAGGATTCAAGCACGTAACCGCAGGAGATGACGGAGGCGGTGGTGCCGGAACTGTTGTAAACGGGATGGCTACAGATCAGGCAGTCTATGGTTTAATCGCATATGATCGTTTTATAAATGGTGAAAACTCTTTATATGATATGACAGATATGATTGACGGCAGTTATCAGGAAATGGCACCGGCATCTTATACGGTAAATTTTGACGGTAATGATCATGCCGAGAATTTGGTGGAAGAGCATAGTCCATACGCTGAGGTGAAAATGCCGGTAGTATCCGTTACAGGCGATGAAGAATTAATAGGCTGGAATACGAAGCAGGATGGAACCGGAAGTTTTTATCAGCCTGGAGAAATACTGTCTATGCCTGAGCAGGATATAACGTTGTATGCACAGTACGGTAAAAATAAATATACGATAAAAACAGTTTTAAATGAAGGTAAACTTGCACCGGGTATTGTAATACCAAACATTTATACTCCTTACACAGAAACAATTATTTTGCCAACAGCGGAGCAGATATTGAAAAATGGATGTGTCTTTAAAGGATGGTATCGGAATTCATCATTTACAGGCAGCCCGGTCACTGAAATAACAAAGGGCAGTTATGGAGATATGACGCTTTATGCAAAGTGGATTGTTGATTATATTTCGGGCTTAAATGAATTTTTTGCTATTGTTAATAAGTTAAATGTGCAGGCAATTACTATCTCAGACCGTTCTAAAATATTGAGGGCAAGAGAAATTTATGACGGACTATATGCAGTACAGCAGGCAGTGGTAGATGACAAATATTATCAGAAACTGTTGAGAGCAGAGGAGAAACTTGCTTCATTAGAAGCGAGTATGGAAGAAAGTAAAATTGTTATTGAATTGATTAATAATCTGGGAAATGAAATTTCACTGCAGGATGCAAAAGCTATTTCGGAGGCAAGAGCTGCGTATGATGCCCTTTCAGAAGAAGAGAAAGAGATGATTACAAACTACGGTAAGCTGATTGATACTGAAGCAAAACTGGCAGAATTAGTTGAAAATGATAATCGGGTAAAAGAAGTTGAAAAGCTTATTAATTCGATTGGGAATGTCAGCATGGAATCTCAGGAATCGATTGAGCAGGCACGGGAAGCATACAATAATCTTAATGAAGAACAGAAAGCCCTTGTAAATGAACGTACCTTGAGGCAACTGGAAACTGCTGAAGAAACCCTTTCTGTTTTAAAAGAAAGCGCAGCCAGAATTGCCCTGGTACAGGAAAAAATCCTGGCAATACCAAATATAGATGAGTTAAGTTTGGAAGATGACAGTTTCCAACGGGTCATAGAAGCACATGCTGCCTATTTAACGCTTACAGAAGAAGAAATTTTACAGTTGGAAGAAGGTATACTCGACCGGCTAATATGGTCTGAACAAATTCTTTACGATATGGCACAGGAATCGGGTTCTGAGAAAGATTTTAAGGCAGCAAACGAAGTCATAAATCAGATCACAGGTTTGGGAGGAACTGCATCTTTGGAGGCTGAAGCCCATATTTTGGCTGCAAGGGCATCATATGAAGCACTAACAGGTAATGTACAGAAAGTCCTGGTTGAAAATTATTATACTTTAGTAAGGCTTGAGATGGATCTTGCCACTATAAAAAATGATAAAGCGCTGGCAGCTGAAATGATGGTGAGAATTGATGCAATAGGAGAAGTTACGTTAGAAAAAGAAAGTGAGCTGGTATCGATCCGCCGGGATTTTGGCAGGATGACTGCAAATCAAAAGAAGCAGGTAGAAAATTATCAGGTATTAGTTCAGGCTGAGATGGTGCTTTCCAATATGAAATACAACTCTAAAAGGGCAAAAGAAGTACTGGAAAAAATTACGGCTATCGGTACTGTATCAATTGGCAGTAAAGATGCAATTTTAGCGGCCAGAGCGGCATATGATAACTTGAAAGTGGAACAGCTTGCCTATATATCACAGCAGGAGTATCAAATCTTAACAGATGCAGAAAAAGAATATGAGAGAATTTTAAGTCTTCAGTTAAAAGGCATAGGACTAAATAGCTATCAGTTAACCGTTGACGTAGGAAACAGTGCTAATTTACAGGTTTCTTATAATCCCGTAAATACGATAAATGACAAAACGGTAAAATGGAGCAGCAGTAACAATAAAGTAGTGAGCGTACAAAATGGCCAAATCAGGGGAATCAGCAATGGAGAGGCAGCAATTACTGCCAGTGTAGGTAAATTCTCGGTTATGTGCCGGGTGGTGGTACAATCCCCACTTAAAGGACTGACAATCAATCAGACGAATATTGCTCTTGTAAAAGGACAAAGCAGTTTACTATCCATCGGTTATATTCCTGAGAATACAACTTCGGATCGAAATGTAGTATGGAGCAGCAGTAATCATAAAGTAGCAACAGTTACGGGAGGAAGAGTTACTGCTCAGGGAGCAGGAACCGCAGTTATTACCGCAAAAGTAGGCAATTACACAATCAAATGTAACGTTTCGGTTGCAAATTACAGCCTGACCTATGTTCTTGCAGGAGGAAGCAACCATTCGGGTAACCCTGCTGTCTATAATGGAACTGGTGCCGTTACGTTAAATTCTCCTAAAAAAGCAGGGTACCTGTTTAAAGGCTGGTATACGGACCGTAAGTTCAAAAAACAAATTAAAAAGATACAAAAAGGAAAAGGCAGCAATTATACTCTCTATGCAAAATGGGAAAAAGTAAAGAAACCTGCAAAGCCTGTTATAAAAAGTATTTCGAATTCTGGTGCAAAAAAATTAAAGATAGTGCTTAAGAAGAAAGTAAAATATGCCCAGGGCTATGAAATTCAATATGCATTGGATAAGCGTTTTCGAAAAAGTGTGAAAACAGCAACAATGAAAAGTACAAGTAAGACCCTCAAAAAGCTTAAGAAGAAAAAGACATATTATGTTCGGGTGCGGGCATACCGTAAGGATTCTATGGGTAAAAATATATATGGTTCTTATAGCTTAACTAAGAAATTGAAGATTAAGAAGTAAAGAGGTGAAAAAGATGGGAAAACTTTGGTCATACATTAAGGACTGCATAAAGAAGCATAGAAGCGCATCAACGGGTGTTACAACTTTTCTTGTAATTATTTTAGTATCCGCTACGTTTATTAGTGCCCTAAGCAGCCAGGCTTCAGCTGTTCCATCGAACCCAATTCAGGGGCTGTCTAAAGACAGCTCCCTGGTAAAATTGACAAGTACAAATGAAGTGGTACCAACTTTACCCAAAGGCATAGCGGCGGCAACGACATCCTCTGTAAATTCTGACTCTGATGAAGAACAAAATAAGGCAGAAAGTAAGAAGAACAACAGTGTAAACAATACGGATAAAAAGCAGGGGCAGACGGATGGAGTAAAAGCAACAGGCAGTAATGGATCAATTGGCAATGGCGGTAATAGTGGAAACAATAATTCAGGTGGATCTAATGGACAAAGTGGAAATGGCAGCGGTGTAAACAATGGGAATGGAACTGGTGATAAAGGAAAAGAAAATGGAAATAAAGAGCTGGGCCCAAAAGGTGAGCAGCAAAATGAATATTTCAAGACGACAATTATTGACGGTGAAACAGTTACCAGGAGTGGCTATTCATTTGCTATAACTCAGATAAATAAGGAACTTAACGTAAGAAATGTATCTGTAAAGGTAAACCGCGGGGAGGATTTGGAATTTACTGGAGATGTTGTACTTGTACCTGGAGAAAATAAAATAAAAGTGTCTGTCACTTATCGCGATAAAGAAAATAAGATCTTTACCGTATCCAAAACTTACACGGTATATTTGGAGTTGGTAAAAATTCAATTACACTGTAACATTAATGACGGAGATACTGTTACTAAGAGCAATTACGGATTCACTGCTTATGCAGAAGCCGGCGGAAAAGAAATTCCGGTTACGGTTTCAGTGAACGGTAAATCGGTTACTTCAGATTCCAGTGAATATCAGGTGACGCTTCAGGAAGGAAAAAATCAGTTCGTTGTATCTGCAGTCAACGGTGAGAGCAGTGCGGAAAAAAAGTATACCATTACCTATGATAAACCCATTAGCGATTTGACTATAAGTACAAATTTAGAAGATTTTAAAGTAGTGGATATGCCTGAACTCACATTTTATGCACGTGGTCTGAGAGGATCACAAGAAGTAGGAATGCGGGTGTTATTTGAGGGAACTGAAATCTTTGGCGATGAGAATGGTAGTTATACGGTTGCTTTTGAAGATAAGGGGAGTTACACGTTTGCTTTAAGTGTTATAGACGGAGATGAAGAAACGGAACCTGAGTATTATGATGTGAAATATGCATTTGCTGTAGATGAAGATGGGGGAGAGATTGATCCTTTTAAACCTACAATTATAACTGATTTATCCGAAATTGAAGAAAGCGGAATGAAGGTTCCGGGGAAATTTAGTTTTTATCTGTCCTGTAAGGATTATCAAGGAAATTATATATCTGTAGAAAATATCAAGGTTTTGGTTAATGGTGAAGAAATAATGTATGCTTATCCCAATGTGGAGAAGGTTTCATATAATGCTAATTTAAATCCTGGGCCAAATACAATAGAAATATATGCCTATGATACTAACAATAATAAAGTAGGTTTTAGACGAATAAGCATTGTATCAGACTATAATCTCCCATCGGATGGTGAGAAGATCGTAGGCACAATCCATGTATCCATGGAAGCAACAACAGTTGGAGTAGCGAATATATTTGATGAAACGGTTGATATAAAAGAAGGAGTAAATTTAGCCCATATAATAGATGCTATTTTACATAATTACAATATTGAGGTTGAAGCTTCGGGATCATTAGATGAAAGCTATTATCTGGAAAGAATCAGTACGGATTATGAATTATTCAGCGAACCTGCAATTCCGGAAGATTTAAAAGAAAAACTAATGGAATGGGATGATGGAACCGGAGAGGTATTTCATGAAAGATTTTTTGGAAATAACAGCCTTGGTGAATTTGATTTCACAAAGGGCTCAGGGTGGATGTACATGGTAAATGGAGAGTACCCGAATCTGGGATTTGCGCAGTATTATCCTAAAGACGGTGATGATGTACGCATCCGCTTTACTCTTGCATACGGTAGTGACATTGGCGCTGCCGCTGCAATGGGCGGCAACAATAATCCTGCAAATGGCAGCGAAAACGGTACCGACACCGGATCAGTTGTCTGGGATAAGGAGTGGTAATCATAATGAGATTAAATAAGAACGCAGATAAATTAATAAAGAAGCTTCTGTTAATATGTACCGCCTGCTGTATCCTTACAGGTATTTTCACCATCACTGCAGAAGCTTCCCACAAAGATTATACCCCAGATGAACTGCTAAATGTCATGGAAGGAATTATAAACTGGCGCAAAGCCATTTCAGGCGTCAGCCTGGACGAACCTCTGATGTCAGAAACATTTTTAGACAGTGTGGGATCTACCGCAGGGGATTGGGCGGCAATCGGCATAGGTAGAAGCGGATATGCAGATGACTACAATGCTTATCTTGCAGTAACGGCTGCCTATATCAGTAATTCCTATCAGAAATATGGAGAGTTGGACCGTACGAAGGCTACGGAATGGCAGCGAATCGGTCTGGCAGTATTAGCTGCCGGAGGAGATCCTGTTTCTATAGGAGAAGACCAGGAGGGCAATCCAATTGACCTGGTGGCGGATGGTACTTATAATCGGGGCAAGGTAATGTCATTGGGAATGCAGGGGACGAATGGACTGATCTTCGGACTGCTCCTGATGGATAGTATGCGTTATGATATCCCGGCAGATGCGGCAGATACGAGAGAGGGATTGTTAGAGAAGATAATTAGTAGCCAGATCAAGGATGGCGGGTTCAATCTGACGTCCATAGATGCACAATCCGATGTGGATATGACTGCCATGGCGATTCAGGCACTGGCACCCTATTATAACAGTGAGAAGACCTATCGTTATGTGCAGCAGGGGACGAAGGAGGAACAGGTGAAAAGTGTCCGCCAGGTGGTGGACGAGGCATTGCAATTCCTGTCGTCCAGCCAGCAGGAATCGGGAGGTTTCACAAGCTGGGGGGTAGAAAATTCCGAAGGGTGTTCTCAGGTTCTGATCGCATTGTCAAGTCTGGGCATTGATCCTGGAAATGATCAGCGGTTTATTAAAAATGGAAATACAGTCATTGACGGGCTGATGCAGTATCATATGGAAGAAGGCGGCTTTATTCATTCCAAAGAATATGATGAAGAGAACCCGAATGCCGACCCGGATAAATCCAATACTATGGCAAGTGACCAGGCGTTATGCGCACTGACGGCACTGTGCCGCAACTATGGAGGAATGAGGACTTTCTATGATTTCCGTCCGGAACAGACAGATGAATTAAAAAAGCAGATAACCGATTTGGAGACTAGGATACATAACCTGAAGGAAGATGCAGCAACAGAAGAAATCACTGCTGTTTACGATGCATATGAAAAGATTCCGGCAGAAGAAAGAAGCTATGTTTACTCCTATTCTGTTCTGGCTGATAAAATGGCTGAAAAAGGTATTGCAAATAATGCAGAGCCCTTATCAGAACATATGGATCTGAACACAAAAGGAAATGGGACAATCACATCCTTGTTTGGACAGGACCTGAACATGTCCTCAAATATCCGATTTACAGAAGAAGATGCAAAAAAGGCAGACAGTCTGCCCAATCCCATCACCAGCGAATCTTACGTGGAAGTAGTTACGCTCCTTGACAAATACCGTAAGTCTGATAATAAAGAGGACTATAAGCAGTATAAAGAAAAACTGGAAGAAAAATCAGAGGAGATCGACCGGATTAAAGAAACGATAAAGTCGGTTAATGAAGAAGTTACGAAGAAGCTTTATCCGCTGGATCAAATATCATTAAAGGACAGGGAAGAAGTGGAGCGTATTCAGCGTAAAATCGAAAGCCTCAGTGCATATGACCAGACGAAGATCTTGCAGTATGAAGATATCCTCCAGGCAAATGTAAGAATCAAGAATCAGATAACGGCTATGATTGTGGCAGCTGTAACCGGAGTCTGTGTAATTGTCCTTGTTGTGGTAGTTGTAATCCGCATGACCAGGCGGAAAAGGCAAAAGAATGAGAAATTTATGAATGACGAAGAAGACAATGACGAAGAAGACAATGATGAAGAAGATAATGACGAAGAAGACAGTGATGAAGAAGACAATGAATAAGAAGACAACGAATAAGAATTCAACGAATAAAAGAAGACAACGAAAAAGAAGATAATGATGAAGATGATTTATCGCAGGAAATCTGTGATAGAAAATGGGTAGATAAATGAAAAAGGATTTACTGATTCTCGCCTTTGCGGCTCTTATGATAATTGTTTTGTTTAGAGGTACGAAGATCCAGTCTGTGGAAGATTATTACCTGACCCATGTGGACGATATTATGGAAGATTCCCAGACTGTTACATTAAGCATCCGGTGTGATACGATCCTGGATAACTGGGAGCGGCTGGCACCGGAGCTGCAGGATGAAAAATATGTTCCGGCAGACGGTGTGATATTGGCTCCGACTAAATATGTATTGCGTCCTAAGGACAGCGTTTTAGATATTTTAAACCGTGCCACGCGCCATGAAAAAATACAGATGGAATATCAGGGGGCACAGGATAATGTGTACGGAAGTGCCTACATTCAGGGGATACATTATTTGTATGAATATTCATGCGGTCCGCTAAGCGGATGGATGTACAGAGTAAATGGAGTATTTCCGGACTATGGGTGCAGCCGTTATAAACCAAAGGATAATGATGTAATAGAGTTTGTTTATACCTGTGATCTTGGACGGGATATTGGAGGAAGTTTCGATACGCAAAAGGACAGCAAAATTACGGATACAGCAGAATGATAAAAGTGAAGGAGAAAGACATGAGCGGTTTTGAAAAATTCCATCCGATTGTATTATTTTTATATTATGTCTGTGTTATTTTATTTACCATGTTTTCCACACAGCCGGTGATTTTACTGTGTACGCTGTTTGGGGCAATTCTCTTTTTTTCCATGCTGCATCCTGCGCATATCGTGGCGCGCAGCCTGGTATTCTATTTTTTTCTGTTCCTTCTGGTAGCAATCACTAATCCTCTGTTTTCTCATAATGGAGAGACGATATTATTTTTTATGAATGATAATCCAGTAACTATGGAAGCAATCATATTCGGCGGAGCCATCGCCGTCATGATCGTTGGGGTAATGTTCTGGTGCAAATGCCTGAACGTGATTATGACATCGGATAAGTTTTTGTATTTATTTGGAAAAACAATTCCTAAACTGTCATTGGTTCTGTCCATGGCCCTGCGCTTCATTCCGCTGTTTAAAGTACAGATCAAAAAAATAAATCAGGCTCAGAAGGCGATGGGACTATATGCCAGAGACAGTATGTTTGACAAGATGGGCAGTTCTATGCGGGTTTTTGACAGCCTGCTGTCCTGGTCACTGGAAAATTCCATCGAAACTGCAGATGCCATGAAAGCCCGTGGATACGGACTGCCGGGTAGAAAGAATTTTTCACTTTTCCGGTTTCGGAAGGCAGATGGGATTTTAATGACAGCGATTGGGATAATGGCTTTATTTATAGGGGGAAGCTACTTAGCGGGGAGATTTGATTTTAGCTACTATCCGGTGATCTCGGGGATTGGGACGAAAATCGGAGATATTCTGGGGTATGGAATTGTCTTATTATTTATGATACTGCCGGGATTACTGGAATTGAAGGAGAAAATAAAATGGAAATACTTAAGGTCGAAGATTTAAGTTTTACTTATCCGGAACAGGAGTCATGTGCACTGGATCACGTAAACTTTCAGGTCGAAGAGGGAGAGTTTGTCGTTTTGTGCGGAGAATCCGGCTGCGGTAAAACCACATTGCTGCGATTATTAAAAAGAGAACTTGCACCTCATGGGGAAAAAAGCGGAGAGGTACGTTATCTGGGTATCCGGCAGCAGGATCTGGCAGACAGGGTCAGTGCCTGCGATATCGGGTATGTCATGCAGAATCCGGAAAACCAGATCGTAACGGATAAAGTGTGGCATGAACTTGCTTTCGGTCTGGAAAATATGGGACTGGATAATCAGATAATCCGCAGAAGAGTTGGAGAAATGGCTTGCTTTTTTGGGATAGACGGTTGGTTTCGAAGAAATACCTCTGAGCTTTCGGGAGGTCAGAAGCAGTTATTAAATCTGGCTTCCATTATGGCAATGCAGCCGGGACTTCTGATCCTGGATGAGCCGACATCCCAGCTGGATCCCATAGCATCCTCTGATTTTATTGCTACTCTGGTAAAACTGAACCGGGAGCTTGGAACCACAATTATACTGACGGAACACCGCCTGGAAGATGTTTTTCCGGCGGCTGATAAAGTCGGAATTATGGAAAAGGGAAAGCTTCTGTTATGGGAGCATCCACGTGAGGCCGGTAAAAAACTAAAGCAAATAAAGGGAAACCATAAAATGATGATGGGGCTGCCCAGTGCAGTCAGGATTTATAATGGACTGGATGTGGATTGTGCCTGTCCCCTCACGGTTCGGGAGGGGCGTCAGTTTTTAAGTACCTGGTATCGGAATGAATACCGGTCTCTGTGTGACGCAGTTCGGGGAGATAATGCCCCTAAAGCGGGAGCGGAAATAAAGCCGGAAACGGTATTGTCTATGAAAGATGTGTGGTTTCGCTATGAACGGGAACTTCCGGATATCCTGGAGGGAGTAAATCTGGAATTATATAAGGGAGAAATTGTTAGCATTCTGGGGAGCAACGGTTCCGGGAAAACTACGCTTCTAAGTGTGATCTCCCATGTGAACCGGGCGTATAAAGGTAAGATTAAAATATTCGGCAAGAAACAGAAAGCTTATAAGGGCAATGAATTATACCGCCAGACAATTGCTGCACTGCCTCAGAATCCACAGACGGTATTTTTAAAAGAAACCGTTAGGGAAGATTATGAAGAGATGGGGAAAGTGATGGGCTACAAAAAGGAAGAGATGAGCTGTATGATTGCCCAGACAGCAAAGCTGCTGGAAATCGAGCATCTGCTTTCTAAGCATCCATATGATTTAAGCGGAGGAGAACAGCAGAAAGCGGCAATAGGGAAAATGCTTTTGTTAAAGCCCAGAATCCTGCTTTTGGATGAGCCTACAAAGGGAATCGATGCATCCTCCAAACATCGATTACTGGAAATTATGAGAGACTTAAAGAAAAGTGGAGTTACCATACTGATGGTGACCCATGACGTGGAATTTGCGGCAGAGGCATCCGACAGATGCGGTATGTTTTTTGATAAAGAAGTGACTTCTATTGATGCTCCAGGAGACTTTTTCTGCAATAACAGTTTTTATACCACTGCTGCCAACCGGATAGCCAGGCACATGTACAGCGACGTGGTTATTTGTGAAGATGTAATCGCCATGTGCAGGAAAAACGGGAGGAAGCAGGAATGAGTAAAAAGCGCCTTATCATGAATATCCTGCTGATTCTGGCAGCGGCGGCAGTGATTCTTATGGGAGTGCGGCTGTTTCAGGATAGAAAATATAATCTGATTTCAATTTCGATGGCATTTCTGTCCTGTGTTCCATTCTATATGGCTTACGAAAAGCGGGAGGGCAGTATCCGGCGAATGGTAGTCCTGGCTGTAATGGTGGCTGTATCCGTAGCCGGCAGACTGGTTTTCGTAGTTACCCCCGGCTTTAAGCCGGTCACGGCGATTGTAGTCATTGCGGCAATTTATATGGGTTCTGAATCCGGTTTTTTAATCGGATCCTTGTCGGCCATTATTTCAAATATGTTTTATGGGCAGGGGCCCTGGACGCCTTTTCAGATGCTTGCCTGGGGAAGCCTTGGGCTGATTGCTGGTCTGCCGGTGATGCAGAAGATCTTAAAGAACAGAGGAATTCTGGCAGTATACGGATTCTTAGCGGGGTTTGGCTATTCAGCCATTATGGATATATGGTCCGTGCTTTCTTTTGACGGAAGTTTCAGTTTGGTGAGATATTTGACGGTGTTGGCAGCCGCACTTCCGGTAAGCATGGAATATGCCGTATCCAATGTGGTTTTTTTAATGCTGGGAGTAGGTCCGATCGGGAGAAAATTGAAGAGAATTAATATCAAACATGGGATATTTTATTGAGGAGAATTAATATCAAACATGGAATATTTTATGGTTAAGAAGGAGAGGTATACATACATGAAACATACAGAACAGTTAGTTCAGGAAATACAAAAGGTAATCGTAGGAAAAGAAGAAGTTATTCAAAAGGTGCTTATGGCAATTCTGGCAAAGGGGCATATATTGCTGGAAGATATTCCGGGTGTGGGTAAGACGACACTGGCGCTTGCAATCAGCAAAACGCTGGGGCTTGACTATAAAAGAATCCAGTTTACCCCGGACGTTGTACCTTCGGATGTAGTTGGATATACGGTGTATGATAAGAAAACAGGAGAGTTTGTATACAAGCCAGGAGCGGTTATGTGCAATCTGCTACTGGCAGATGAGATTAACCGAACCTCCAGTAAGACACAGGCTGCACTTCTGGAAGTTATGGAGGAAGGAAATGTTACCGTTGACGGGCATACTTATGAGGTTCCCAAGCCGTTTGTAGTAATCTCTACCCAGAATCCATTTGGTTCAGCCGGTACACAGATGCTTCCCCAGTCACAGCTAGACCGGTTTATGGTAAAGCTGGAAATGGGATATCCGGATTTTGAAAGTCAGGTGAATATCTTAAAGGACCGTCAGGAAATCCAGCCATTGGACACCATTCAGGCAGTGATTGGTAAAGCAGATCTGGAAGAGATGCAGATGGAAGTCTCAAGGGTGAAGGTAAAAGATGAGATCCTGCGCTATATTACAAGGCTTGCGGAAGCAACCAGAAAACACGAATACATTCAATTAGGCGTGAGTCCCCGAGGTGCCTATGCGGTGAACAATATGGCAAAGGCATCCGCATATATGGCGGGACGCGGATATGTGACGCCGGAAGATGTAATTGGTATTTTCCCAGCAGTTAGCAGCCACCGTGTGATACTCCACCCAAAGGCAAAGGTATCCGGTGTATCATCCATGTCCATTATGGAAGAGATTACAAAGACGGTTTTAGTACCGGAAATATCATAAGCAGGAGGAATTTATGTTAAAGACAAGAATATGCTATGGAGCATGGATGCTGGGTACGGTTATGCTGTACGTTTATTCAGATTCATACTGGGCATTTTTTCTCCTGGCTGGGTCGGCGGCAATTCTTCCGGTCTGTGCGGCGGCAATACTGGCAGTGCGCCGCAAATTGTCTTACTCCTTTCAGTCCGCATCTATGGCGGGAAAAGGACAGCAGGCGCAGGGTGAACTCTGTATCCGGAATAACAGCATGATTCCTGTAATGAAAGTGTGCTGCTGCCTTCAGTTTTTCAATCAGCTTACGGGAGAACGTCAGTATCAGGAAATTTATTGCGCCGTACCCGCGAAAAAGACAGAAAAGCTGAATTGGAATCTGAAAAGCAAATATTGCGGAAATGTACAGGTCACAATTCAAAAAGTTGTGATTTATGACTGGATGGGGATTTTCAGATGCCGGGAAAATCCGGATCATCATGGACACATCGTAATTTTACCGGATATTTTTCCGGCAAATATACAGATCAGTGACAGTCTTTGTGCCAATTGGGACAGTATTACTTACTCAGACAGCAAAAGAGGGGATGACCCCAGTGAGATATTCGGCCTACGGGAATATCAGCCGGGGGACAGCCAGAAGAATATCCACTGGAAGGTATCCGGTAAACTGGATGGGCTGTATGTCAAGGAACTCAGCCTCCCGGTAGAAAATTCCATCCTGCTTTTATATGAAACGGCATCCTTTGGAAACCGGAAAGAAACAGCAGCCGTAAGGGATGCAATGATGGAAGCTTTTTTATCGGTCTCCCAGTCTCTGATTCAGGAGGGGCATCTTCATGCATTAGGGTGGTATGATCAGGAAAAAGGCATCTTCCGCCGCCAGGATGTAACCTCTGTGGATGAGCTGGCAGAGATGACGGCGGGATTTCTGGGCATTCAGAATAAGGAGCAGGGAGAGACCAGCATCCATTATTATTTAGAGGATTGTATAGACAATCCTTATGCCCATGTGGTCTATATTACGGCGTCTGATGGAGGAGAGGATTTGAAATGCTTAAGTGAGATTTGCTCGGCGTCTGTTTTACAATGCCGGATAAATAAGCAGGAAGTATCCGGGAGCGGGGATCATGCAATGGTAGAATTCACCCCGGAGACAATGACAGAAGAACTATGCCAGCTGGTAATATAGGGGATGCAATAATATGAAGAATAGAAAGCAAAACGCAGTTAAGAAAAAATCTCAGATAACCATTCAATTGGAGAATCAGAAAATAAACGGCAGGGCAGGGATCTTCAGCCTGGTCGCCGGATTGGTTCCGGCTGTTTTATTCTATCTGGGCATCTCTCTGTCCTTTATTGGCATGCTGGATTTGCCGGTACAGGTATATTACAGTGCGGTATTTGGACTTCTGATACTGGTGATACTGCAGATACAGGGAAAATACAGACGCTATGTACACGCCGGGACGGCAATATTGGCAGTGGTGTTAATCCTGCTGATCATAGTACGCCAGGAACTGATGCTAAATGGTTTTTTACTTACCATGAACAAAGTGGCTGAAGCCGCCGGCAGAAATTTTGGCATCTTCCTCAAAGTATACGACATAGGCATACCAAAAGAATTATACATAATATCCTACAGCATGTTCTGGTTACTGATCTGTCTGCTGACCGGAGCCGTCGTAACGTTTATAGTCCGTATGCGCAGTATAATACTCTTATGCATAAGTGTATTGCCGATGTTGCTTCTGGAGTTATGCACCGGTGGGGACTATGGTTTACTGCCCGCGATTCTGATGCTGGGAGTATTGGTGGTTTTGTCGTGGTTTTTTGTACATGGAAGGAAAAAACGGCAGTCTTTTGGCAACGGAAAATATGTGGCTGTACTTCAGGTATCGGGAATTATGATTGTTACCTTTGGGGTACTGCTGGCTGTCATCATCACTATGATACCGGTAAATGGCTATACGAAAGCTGGATTTGCCCAGGCAGTTAAAGAGGGGATAGGGAAAACGATATCAAATATCCGCTATGAAAAAGAGAAGACAAATTCTTTTACCCAGGGGCAGTTTACCGGCTTGGGAAATCTGACACTGAAAGATGAAACTGCTTTGGAGGTTCTGATGGACAAACCGGAATCACTGTATCTGCGGGGATTTGTAGGCAGTAGTTATACCGAAAAAGGCTGGAAGGAATTAGACAAAGCTGTCTATTATAAAGCGAAGGATTTATTCTACTGGCTGCATGAAACGAATTTTAATGGTTTAAACCAGCTATCCCTGGTAAATCAGCTGGAAAATGGAAATACAGGTAATGAAACGGTAGATATCACCATACAGAACGTAAATGCAAATAGTAAATACCTCTATACGCCATATGAACTAAAGGAAGATCCCGGCACAATAGAAGGCAGCCATAGTTTGGGAGATGTCTCCTTAAAGGCAGAGGGGGTATTTGGAAACCGCCTGTATCATTATACATCCAACAGTAACCTGGTGAAACACTATCCCAAACTGGCGGCAGGTTTCTACGAAATCAGAGACAGCAATATGGCAGAAGAGTATGCCGGAAACGAAAGCTATTACAATACGTTTATCTATGACCATTACTTAGATATACCGGACCAGCAGAAGCAGCTTCTAAAAAACCTCCTGAAAAAAGAACCAGTGGAAGGAAATACCCATTATCCTTACGAAGAAGCAAATGCGTTGATTATGGGATACCTGGACAAGAATATGGAGTATTCCGAAGAAGTGGATACATTTTCCGGGCAGTTTGACTTTCTGCAATGGTTTTTACAGAGTGTAAAAAAAGGATACTCTACTCATTATGCGACTGCTGCAGCCCTGATGTACCGTTATCTGGGGATACCTGCAAGATATGTGGAAGGTTACCTCGTGACACCGAATGATGTAAAAGGAGTGGATGCTTATGAACCAATAGAGATCACTGGAGAAAATGCCCATGCCTGGGTGGAGGTCTACCAGGATGGCATCGGATGGGTTCCCATGGAAACAACACCTCCTTACCTGGGAATCATGGAGAGGCCGGAGTTCTCCCAGGCGCCTGCGCTTACCGGAGATGGCGGACAGTCAGACAATGCTGGAAAGTCGGAGAAGATAAAAGATGAAGAAAAGGAATTGAAGAAGAAAAAAACAGGTAAAAAAGCGGAAGTTCCGGTGAAGAAAATTATTTTAACTGTCATAATAATCTTAATAGTACTAGCCGTTTTAATTTGGCTGATCTATTTCATTTATCACAGGAGAAAAATCGCCAGACTTAAAAAGAATTTTCTTATTCCGGATTATTCACTTGCAGTACAGCATATTTATGCCTATATCCTGTTTTTGTACAGGGCTGACCAATTGCCGGCGCCGCAGGGTTCCCACTATGATTATGCAGACATACTTGCGGAAAAATATTCGGCTGAATCTGCAGAAAAATTCAGACAAACTCTGGATGTAGTACAGGGGGCAGTATACGGAGATCTGGAAGTTACCGCAGAACAGCGGGATATGATTTTGCGATTTGAGGAAGAGACGTTGCGGAATATTCTGAAAAAGAAGAATTTATTAGTTAAATTTAAAATGAAGTTTATTGATTTTATCTATTAGTATAATGGTATTAGAGCGAACGTTTTATAGGGTTCTATTAAATGAATTATATTGGGGTTTCGCTGAGGAAGGACGCTTTGTAGATGGAGGTAGTGTACGGAAAGAGAAGGGGGCGGACCAGGACATTGGTTTGGAAGGCTTAACGCAGAACTGGCATTTTCTAACCTTCCCGGAGCACTTTTTGGCGGCACGCGGGCATTCGCTCCGAAATCCTGATGCATTTCGCAGCTCACTGCCCGCTTACAATCCGATG
>OATB01000514.1_pt1 | contig 26429 bp, 19 predicted proteins | sample 1494941 | NCBI WGS metagenome assembly OATB01 (sample SAMEA2579931, study PRJEB22360) | human gut metagenome | reverse complement strand
CGAGAAATGCATCAGGATTTCTCGGTGAATGCCCGCGTGCCGCCAAAAAGCGCTCTGCAAAGGTTAGAAAATACCAGTTCTGCGGCAAGCTGACGGAGCCCATATCAGTTTCCCACCCCCATCTTTCTGTACACTACTTATATTACACAAAGCGTCATTAATCAGCAAAACCCCAATATACTTTATTCCATTCCACTATTTCCCTGAATATTATGATAAATATTGAAATATTTTGATATAAGAATCGAGAAATACAAGTTATGATAAGCATAACAACAGATCAAGAGAATTTGATTCTATAAAAGGAGAAATGAAAATGGAACAAAATACCGGAATGACAAAGACTTATAGTAAGAAATTTTTGTGGCGGCAGAGAATTGGCTTTGGAATCTCTGATTATGCCTGTAATCTGGCATATCTGATGGTCAATACCTATCTTTTAATTTATTATACGGATGTGGCAGGGTTGAATGCGTCTGCGGTAGCTTTTATGTTTTTAGTGACTAAGTTTTTTGATGCTTTTACCGATTATGTAGTGGGTACGTTAATTGACAAAACCAATACCAAGATGGGAAGAAACCGTCCATGGATGCTGGCAGGTGCTCCTGTTCTTGCAATTGGCATGGTGCTTGTATTCACCAGCCCTGACTTTTCACAGTCCGGAAAACTGATCTGGGCATATGTTACTTATATCATCTTTTCATTTGGCTATACCCTGGTAAATATCCCTATGGGATCCATCCTTCCCACATTGAGTTCCGATCCCACAGAGCGGACCAAAATTGTAACCTCCAGAACCATTTTTTCCAATCTTGGTTCCCTGACATCTGCATCCATGGCACTGTTTCTGATCTCCAGACTGGGTGGAGGAGATGTGGCAACCGGTTACCGAAATACAAATATCATATTTGGAATCATCGTTGTGATCATTTTATTCATTTGTGTTTTCAATATCAAGGAAATTAATCCGGCACCAAAGGTTGTGAAAAAGACAAGCATTGTAAAAGACCTTGGCAGTCTTGTAAAGAATAAACCTTATATGTTAATGCTTGCCCAGACATTTTTCTTATTTGTCGGCTACTTGGGGATGTTTGCAACCATCGCTTACTATTTTAAATATATTGTGGGAGATGAAATGCTCACCTCTGTTGCAGTATCCCTGTTAACAATTGTACCGATTGCTTCTATGCTTTTATCAGGTGCAATGAACCAGAAAGTATCCAAGAAAAATATCTCCATTCTGGGAACTGCAATTCAGATTCTTGGATTCATCATATTGTTCGCTGCAAGGGAATCAATTACTATGATATATTTCAGTATCGGCGTAATTGGCTTTGGAATGGGATTCCGTCAGACTATGTTCTTCTCTATGCTTGCAGATACAGTAGACTATGGAGAATGGAAAAATGGCAAAAATCTGGCAGGCACTCAGACTGCTGTTTCCGGGTTTATCAACAAAGTGGCAAGCGCTTCTGCAAGTGCGATTGCGGCAGGGCTTCTGGCTTGGGGTGCATATGACGGAGCGGCTGCAGTTCAGAGTGCAAGTGCCAACACTGCAATTACCATCGCTTTTATCGGAATACCGATTGTCTGTAATGTGGCATGTATTGTAATCTTATTTTTCTATGATTTAGACAAAGTTTATCCTAAGATCAAAAGAGAAATGGATGAGCGAAGAGTATTAAATGCAAAAGAGGAGAATGCGTATGTGGAAGTATGATTTCAAAGTACCGGATCAGAAGAAATACCGGGTCATTGTCCATACGGACTGTAAAAATGAAGCAGATGACCAATTTGCAGTTGCCCATCACATTATGACGCCTAAATTTGATGTAAAAGGAATTGTGGCAGGGCATTTCTGCAAAAATCCTCAGGAATACGGGGAAGAGAATACCGCAAAAGCCAGCTTTCTGGAAGTGGAAAAAGTACTTGGGCTTATGGGAGTAAAAGATAAATATCCGGTGCTGCTTGGGGCACCCCACTCTCTGGAGGATGAAAATACTCCCATAGAATCGGAGGGAGCCAGATTCATTATAGAAGAAGCATTAAAAGATGATCCCCGTCCCCTTTTCGTAGTCTGCCAGGGTGCTGTTACAGACCTGGCAAGCGCATTGCTTATGAAGCCGGAAATAGCGGAGCATATGACGGTTATCTGGATTGGCGGAGGCGTGTGGCCAAAAGGAGGATTTGAATTTAATCTGATGATGGACGTTAAGGCGGCAAATCTGTTATTTTGTTCAAAAGTTCCCTTATGGCAGGTTCCCATGGATGTGTATAAGCAGATTGCAGTTTCTCTGGCGGAATTACAGTTTCGGGTAAAGCCCTGCGGTGAAATCGGGAAATATCTGTTTGAACAAATGGTGTCATTTAATAACAAGCTTGCTGATTACGCACCATGGCCCCATGGAGAAACCTGGGGACTTGGCGATCAGGCAACCGTTACACTGCTTTTAGATGAACTGGAAAAAATGAATTATGATTTAAAGCCGGCTCCGGCAATAGCGGATGACATGACATATATCCATGGACAGCAGAACCGTGAAATAAGAGTCTACCATACATTGGATGCAAGGATGACAATGGAAGATTTCTATGCAAAGCTGGCGATTAATTTTGGTGCAGGCAGCTGAACGCCTTTTACGTTAAATAAGGGAAACGGAGGAGCAATACATGGCATATCTGGTATTTGATGCAGGCGGGACATTTACGAAGTATGCATTGATGAATGAAAAAACAGATATTCTGGAGCGTGGGAAATTTATTACACCGGATTATACATCGGGAACAAAAGAAGCATTTATCTGTATGATCAGCGATGTTATTGAAGGGTATAAAGACAGAATCGAGGGCATTGCCATCAGTATGCCCGGCATGCTGGACAGTGATGCAGGGTATTGCGTGACTGCCGGATATCTGGCATATTTATGCGGTACTGCGCTGGCTGAGATTCTATGTGAGAAATACAAATTTCCGGTCACGATAGAAAATGACGGAAAATGTGCCGCATTGGCTGAATTCTGGAAGGGAAGCCTCAGGGGATGTACCAATGGTGCGGTCCTGGTCTTGGGTTCCGGAGTAGGCGGCGGACTTATTATTGATAAAAAGCTGTATAAAGGCAGGCGGCAGACTGCCGGTGAATTCAGTTATGTAGCGGTAGAGGAAGAACAAAAATATGAACTGGACGGCTACTGGGGGATGAAAAGCGGATTCCAGGGATTTGCCAAAAGAGTGGCGTTTTATACCGGGGAAGACTGGGAAAAATATGACGGGCGGCAATTATTTGAACGTGCCATGTCAGGTGATGAAAAGGTGTTAAAGGGACTGAAGGATTTCACCGACAGCCTTGCATTGCAGGTATGTAATCTGAATATGCTGCTGGATCTGGATGTAGTGGCAGTAGGCGGGGGCATCAGCTGCCAGCCTCTGCTGCATGAGTATCTGGAAAAAAGCATTGATGAATATATGGAAAATCACCCCATGAGATTTTTAAGTCCCTATATTCCAAGACCCGTTGTGACCAATTGTAAATTCTATAATGATGCAAATTTAATCGGAGCACTATATCATTTTTTAAATAAAAAAGGAGGGGCAGTATAAATGGGATTTCCGGAGAATTTTTTATGGGGAGGCGCAGTTGCGGCAAACCAGTGCGAAGGTGCATATCTGGCAGACGGAAAAGGCCTTAGCATACAGGATGTGACACCGCGTGGGATTACAGGTCCAAGAACAAAAGAACCAACTGCTGATAACATGAAGTTAGTGGGCATAGATTTTTACCACAGATACAAAGAAGATATGAAACTGTTTGCAGAAATGGGATTTAAAGTATTTCGGACATCCATTGCCTGGAGCCGTATTTTTCCAAAGGGCGATGAAGAACAGCCAAACGAGGCAGGGCTTAAATTCTATGATGACCTGTTTGATGAGTGCCGCAAATACGGCATGGAACCACTGGTTACCCTGTCCCACTATGAGACGCCGCTCTATCTGGCGGAAGAATATGATGGCTGGATCAATCCGAAAATGATCGGCTTCTATGAAAAATATGTTACCTGCGTATTTCAGCGGTATAAAGAGAAAGTAACGTATTGGCTTACCTTTAACGAAATAAATTCCATTCTGCATGAACCTTTCTTAAGCGGTGGCATACCGACACCAAAAGAAAAGCTGACACAGTCCCAATTATTTCAGGCAGTGCATCATGAATTTGTAGCAAGTGCCTCAGCGGTAAAAATCGGACATGCCATCAATCCGGATTTTAAAATCGGCTGTATGGTACTTAGTATGCCAATATATCCATTGACACCGAATCCGGATGATGTAATTGCTGTAATGGAAAAAGACCATATGAACATGTTTTTTGCGGACGTACATGTGCGGGGAGCTTATCCGGGTTATATGAACCGGTATTTCAGAGAGCATGGAATTGAGATCAAGATCACAGAGGAAGAACGTAAGCTTCTGAAAAATACCGTAGATTTCATATCCTTCAGCTATTATATGAGCATTTGTGAAACTGCAGATAAAAGCCTGGGGGAAGCAGGCAAGGGAAACCTTCTTGGAGGAGTCAGAAACCCCTTATTAAAAGAAAGCGAATGGGGATGGCAGATAGATCCCAAGGGTCTGCGCTATGTATTAAATACCTTTTACGACCGCTACCAGAAACCGCTTTTTATTGTTGAAAACGGACTTGGCGCAGTGGATAAGCTGGTGACGGGGAAAGATGGAAATAAAACCGTAGAAGATGATTACCGCATCGATTATCTGAGGGACCATTTAAAACAGGTAGAAGAAGCAATAGAAGATGGTGTCCCTGTAATGGGTTATACAACCTGGGGGTGTATTGATCTGGTTAGTGCTTCAACAGCAGAATTGAAAAAACGCTATGGTTTTATCTATGTAGACCGTAACGATGATGGAAGCGGGACATTAGAACGATATAAGAAGAAATCATTTTACTGGTATAAAAGGGTCATCGAAACCAATGGAAAAAGTCTTGATGAAGGCTGATAAATAGATTGTAACATTCGATCATTGCCAGATAAAAAAATAAAAAGTTAGCCTTGACAAACACCTCGCAGGGGTGTACACTGAAGAAAATTAAATAGTTCCGGTAGGTAAGGTTACCACAGGGATACGGATTGTTGCCGCGAAATGATGGAGACATCATGAGTTGGTTTGAACAGGCCGCATCGAAAAACAAGGTGCAGCATAATACAATTTCATCGCCCTGTGATACTAAAGCTCAAACGGTGGCAGTTTCTATATTAATTATTTAATATGGCTGAAGTAGAATGTATAATTCCCATACCATAGTTTGCCCTTTGGTACGGGATTTTTTTATGAAAAATGAAGGAGGTGGTAAGAATGGATAGTGGAGGCAGTCATGAGCAATATGTTATCAGCAAAGAGGGCACAGATGAGGTTCCGGATTGCCGGGTGTGGATCAGGTATCCATTCTTGGGCTTCCAGGATGGTTTTGTTATTCGTATATAAGAACAATATCATTTTTGGATTCGTGAATATTTCATCGGTTGCCATCGCTGCTGTTTTTATACATTTGATATATTTGCCTGTGGGACGATAAACTTGTTCCCTGCATTTATGCCTGCTATGTAGATAAAACAATAGCGGTGGATTTTTATGCCCTTTTTTAAGAAATTGCAAGGTTATAAGAAAAAAAGGAGGTATAAGACAATGAAAAAAAACAGAATGAAAAATATGGTACGCCGTGAAACGGTGAACGACAAATTAAAATATGCAGCAACTCTTGAATGGAATCAGTTTTATGAAGAATTTCAGACATCATCAGAGGGAATGACAAATGAACAGCTAGAACTTTCAGAAGAATACTATGGAAAAAATATTGTAACACACGGACAGAAAGAGTCCCTGTTTAAAAGAATATGCGGGGCTTTTATCAATCCTTTTACAGCAATTTTGTTTGTACTGGCAGCTGTTTCTGTATTTACTGATATTATTTTTGCGGATCCGGGTGAGCAAAATCCTATTACGGTTATTATTATTACCACAATGGTGATGATTTCCGGCTTGCTCCGTTTTATACAGGAGACCAGGAGCGGAAATGCGGCAGCCAGATTATCAGCGATGATACGGACTACTACCTGCGTAAAGAGAGTGGAAGAAGGAACAAGAGAGATTCTACTGGAAGACGTGGTTGTTGGGGATGTAGTACTGCTTTCAGCAGGAGACATGATACCTGCTGATATCAGGATCATTTCAGCAAAAGACCTGTTTATCAGCCAGTCGGCACTTACCGGGGAAAGCGAACCGGTAGAGAAATGCAGTGAATTAACCGGCTGTACGGATGCAGTGACAGACTATTCCAACCTGGCATTTATGGGCAGTAATGTAATCAGCGGCAGTGCGTCAGGTGTTGTTGTTGCAGTTGGAAATGATACGATGCTGGGGGAGATGGCAAAATCCCTCTCGGATAAGCCGGCACAAACCTCTTTTGAAAAAGGAGTGAACTCGGTTTCCTGGGTATTGATCCGATTTATGCTGATCATGGTTCCGGTGGTATTCTTCATCAATGGATATACGAAAAATGACTGGATGGATGCAGCGCTGTTTGCCATCTCGGTAGCGGTAGGACTGACGCCGGAAATGCTGCCTATGATAGTCACTACCTGTCTGGCAAAAGGTGCCGTATCCATGTCCAGGCAGAAGGTCATTATCAAGAATCTGAATGCAATCCAGAATCTGGGTTCTATCGATATCCTGTGTACCGACAAGACAGGGACACTTACAAGGGATAAAGTAGTGCTGGAATACCATCTTGACATCGAAGGAAATGAAGATCCCAGGGTACTTCGCCATGGATTTTTAAACAGTTACTATCAGACAGGGCTTAAAAACCTGATGGATATTGCAATTATAGACAGAACCAACGAATTGCAGGAGCAAGAGTCACAGCTACAGGGCATACAGTCCAACTACACGAAAGTGGATGAGATACCATTTGATTTCGAAAGACGCAGGATGAGTGTGGTGTTAGCCGATAAAAATGGCAAGACACAGATGATTACCAAAGGTGCCGTAGAGGAGATGCTAAGAGTATCTGCATTTGCAGAATACGAAGGCAAAGTAGAACCGCTTACAGATCAGATGCGCAATAAAATCCTTACGAAGGTAGAAGAATTAAATGAAACCGGGATGCGTGTCATAGCGGTGGCACAAAAGACAAATCCCTCGCCGGAAGGTGCTTTTTCGGTGGCAGATGAAGCAGATATGGTTTTAATCGGCTATCTGGCATTTCTGGATCCCCCGAAGGAAACGGCTGCAGCAGCAATAAAAGCACTCCACGGATATGGGGTGCAAGTAAAAGTCCTGACCGGGGATAATGAAAAGGTTACATGCTGCATTTGTAAACAGGTAGGCTTGTCAACGGAACATCTCCTTTTAGGAACACAGGTGGATGCCATGGATGACAGCCGGCTGGCAGAAGAAGCAGAAAAGACAACGGTATTTGCAAAACTATCTCCTGCTCAGAAGGCAAGAGTTGTAAAGAGCCTTCAGGGCAACGGGCATGCCGTAGGGTATATGGGAGACGGGATCAATGATGCGGCAGCCATGAAGGCATCGGATGTGGGCATCTCGGTGGATACAGCAGTGGATATTGCCAAGGAATCCGCAGACACCATTCTCCTGGAAAAAGACTTAATGGTATTGGAAAAAGGTATTCTGGAAGGCAGAAAAACCTATGCCAACATGATCAAATATATAAAAATGACGGCTTCTTCAAACTTTGGAAATATGTTCTCGGTACTTGCAGCCAGTGCATTTCTGCCGTTCCTTCCAATGGCAGCGATCCATTTAATCCTGCTGAACCTGATCTATGATATTTCCTGTACGGCGATTCCCTGGGATAATGTAGACAGCGATTTCCTTGCTGTGCCGAAAAAGTGGGATGCATCTTCTGTCAGCAAATTCATGCTGTGGATAGGACCAACCAGCTCGATATTTGATATTGCAACTTATCTGATTATGTATTTTGTAATTTGCCCGCTCATGAGTGGGGGCTTAATGTATCATCAGATCACCGATCCCCAGATGCAGGACACATTTATAGCAGTATTTCAGGCAGGCTGGTTTATTGAATCCATGTGGAGCCAGACATTGGTTATCCATATGATCCGGACAGCAAAGGTTCCATTTATCCAGAGCCATGCATCTGCTCCGGTCACGATTCTGACCCTGGGAGGAATTCTGGCTGCAACCGCAATTCCATTTACGGGATTAGGCAGCGTACTTGGCCTTTCAGCATTGCCGGCGGTGTATTTTGTTATATTGGCAGCAATTATTGTTTGTTATATGGGATTGGCAACGATGATGAAAAAGATGTATATTCGGAGGTATGGGGAATTATTATAGAGGATTATTAAAAGAATGTATGGATGAAGGAAATCGGACTAAAAGTAACAGAGTGTTTATTATAGAAAGAGCAGGGACTGGTAATTGCCATGGTATCCTGCTCCTTTCTTATTTATTCTTATTTTTGCAATAGATTTGTAAGGAAAAATTAAAAAAATTGAAATACATATTTTACTCACAATTCTTTGATAATATAATAAACTGGTGGTTATTATAGGTGATAATAATACATATAGGAGGAGTAATCTACATGAAGAAAAGAGCACCATATATTGTTGCGTTGGGACTTGCTGTCTTTGCATTGTCCGGATGTCAGGGAAATGATTCTGCCAAGGAGACACAGGCAGGCAGCGTGCATACAGAAGCTGTGACAGAAACGAAAACAGAGAGTAAAACAGAATCAGCCAAAGCGGAGGAGACTGAAGCTGGCTCGGAAAATACAGGGGCAGAAGCAGGAAGCGGCGCGGCTGAAAAGAACTCTGTATATGAGGAGGGCGGATGGAAAGTTACCTATGAAGATGTAATGTCAGATACAAAACTGGAAAATGTATCCACACAGCTGGGGTATACAGACGTCAGCACCAGTGAATACCATAAGCAGGCTTCAGATGGGATGAAATTCTGCATGATTAAATTGATTTTTGAAAAAGTAGACAGTAAAGAAGAGATAGATTTTACAAAATTAAAATTAGTCGATGAAAATGGAAAAGAATATAACCGTATGGATGATACCTTCATCAGCGATCTGGGAATGAAACGCCTGCAGGGTACAAAGCTTAATTTTGGTACAAATGAAGGCTGGATCTGTTATGAAGTAGATGAAGCAGCAACCCAGCTAACGTTAGAATATCCTTTTGAAGCGGGCACCATGAGTGTTCAGGTATTCTAGAGGGGACTATTATAATGAAGAAAAAATCTTTAATAATAGGAGCGGCTGCTTTAGCAGTGGTGGTTTGTCTGGGTGGTTTTGGCTATATTTATATGACGAAACCCAATTTCAGGTTTACGAATACCCGGATGAGCGATAAGGATAAAGGACCGCAGTATGTAAAGGTGAAAGTGGATGGTAAAAAGACCATGCCAATTGCTGCGAATGAAGAATCCGGGAAAAATATTACAACGGATATTCCTAAGACAGAGAGCCTTGAAGAGGCTACATATCGGGTAGACCAGATGATTAAGCAGGAGCTGCAGAATGGAGGATATACCTTTGAAGAACCTCTGGTTATTCAGGATCCATATCAGAATTCACCTTTAACTGCAGTTGCTTTATTTTCGGGAGAAGACAGTACTTCTGTAAGAGTTACGGTAAAAGGCAGAAAAACAGAAAATGATATTGTGGACACCCTGGACGCTGCAAGTAATCATCTTATTCCAATTGTTGGTCTTTATCCAAATATGGAAAATGAAGTGCTTTTGGAAGAATTGGATGCAGATGGAAAAGTGTTAAAATCCAACACACTGAAGATCCAGACGGAAGACCTTCCGGATGCTTTGCGCGGAGCGGTAAAGGTAGAAGAAAAGACAACAGAATCAGCTATGGGACTTATGGTTGTAACCGGAGGAGGAACACCATATCTCTATGGATTTGATTCAAATGGCGATATCAGATGGTATTTGCTAAATAAACCGGGGGCAACTTTTGGTGGATATCCTCTTTCTAACGGACATTTTCTGATCGAAGCGGAAAATACACTGATGCCTACTGCCGGCAAACCAAGGTCGGCACAGTTTCACGAAATTGATTTAACCGGCAGAGTGTATCAGGATTATTTCTTTGCTTCCGGTTCACACCATGAAGTAAAGGAAAAGACAGCGGATGGGAATCTTATGGTACTCTCAGATTCCGGAGAAGGTTATGTTCAGGATTTGCTTCAGGAATATGATCGTGCTACAGGAGAGCTGGTAAAGGAACTGGACTTAAAGGAAGTATTTGAAGACAGCGGTTATGTCAGCAAATCTGATTGGGCACACACGAATACCTTTTCATATGATCCGGATACAGATTCAATCATCGTGAATCCAAGGAACTTGCATTCTGGTGTTAAAATTAACTGGAAAACAGATGAAATTGAATGGATTCTTGGTGATCCCAGATTCTGGAAAGGAACAGAATTAGAGGATAAGGTGTTAAAACCCGAGGGAGATATACAATGGCATTACCAGCCACATACCCTCTATCAGCTGGAGGAAGACATAGATAACAATCCCGATACAATCCATGTTATGGTTTATGACAACCATAATGATTCGGACAGAGAAGTGGATTACTTTGAGGCGACTGGCAGTTCTTATGTAAAACTGTATACTATTGACCCGAAGAAGATGACTGTCACACAGGACCATATATATCCATGTGAATATTCATCTGTTACATCAAACTATTTGCTGGATTATGCTAAAAAAAGAGTCTTTGCTGTCAGTGCATATTCAGGAGACTCCGAGACGGGATTATATGGAAAGATAATGGAATTTGATTATGATTCGGAAAAGATGCTGAATCAATATTACATTAACCATAACTTTTACAGGGGTTATTCCTTACAGGTGAATCTGAACAGCTGTCTGCAAGAGGTGAATATCAGTGATACTTATCTGAAGGGTGAACTTCGTGCACCGGTACAGGTAGATAAGAAAGTGAACAAGCCGCTCAGAAACTTAAAGGAAGATTCAAAAGCGCAGATTAGTATGTCATTATTAAAGGATATTCTTATGTTCAGAGCACAGAATCATACTTATACCCAGGTGATTTTTTCTGGTGGAAATCATACCTACGTATATGATATTTCTGATATTAAGATGAGGTCAAAAGTATCCTTTGTTTATGCTGTACCAATTCCATTAAATGAAATGGCAGCAGATACGTACCAGATTTATGTTATGTGCCAGGATGATTATTTTAATCTGAATCAAACAATCACGATTTCTTAGCAGGAGGAGAAGATGAAAAGAAAATTAGTAATGTTAGGGATATTAACAGGGGCATTATGCCTGACAACTGCTTGCAGCGGTAAAAACACGCCGACTCAGGAGACACCGGCAGCTGTAGAAACGCAGGATTCAAAGACAACGGAAGTAACACAGACGGAAGCGGCTCAGTCAGAAACAGCAGCGGCAACGGAGAAGGAAAGTGAAAAAGCAGGCGAAACGGAATCTGAGGCGAAAGGATCAACGGATATGAAGACCGTAGCAGTAGAAGACAAAATAGCGGAACAGGCGAAGGTAGATGAGCAGCTTATGGCTGAAGCACAAAAGGGTTATAGCATTGAGGAACCATTTGTCGTTGTAAATCCTTATGGAAACTCTCCTTTAACAGCTGTGGCAATCTTTAATACGGAAGAAGCTTCCGGAGTAAAACTTTTGGTAAAGGGAGATCAGGAACAGGATAATATAGAAGGAACCTTTGCAAAAGAGACAACCCATATTATACCGATCTACGGACTATATGCAGGAAAGGATAATGAGGTAACCTTTACGCTGGATGACGGAACAGAGAAAACGGTAACAGTTACGACTGAAGCGTTAGAAACGTCTATTGGGAACAAAGCTGAGGTCAAAACCCTTGATGATACGGCATATGACTTTTCAAAACTTACATTTGCATCCTGTGGCGGAGATAATGAAATAGCAGCTTACGATAGCAAAGGTGATATCAGATGGTACCTTAAGATTTCAGGCCTTCCGTTTAAGCAGCTGTCCAATGGACATTTTATGGCATTAACGGATACCTTGATTCATCCGTTATACTATATGTCAGGTCTGACTGAATTTGATCTGTCTGGCAAGATCTATAACGAATACAGCATTCCGGGTGGATCCCATCATGCAATGTTTGAGATGCCAAACGGGAATCTGCTTGTTGGAAGCTGTAGTACGGATTTTTCAAAAGTGGAAGACCGTATTGTAGAACTAGACAGAACAACGGGAGAAGTTGTATGGGAACTTCAGCTGGAAGATATATTGAATCCGGAAGACGGCGGTTCCTTAAACCGGACAGAAGAAGACTGGTTCCATAATAATGCTTTGTGGTATGACGAGGCAACGGATACTATTTTACTTTCCGGTCGCCATGTAGATGCGGTAGTAGGAGTAAATAAGACCGATAAATCCTTAAGCTGGATTATGGGTAATCCCGATGGCTGGACTACAGTTGACTCAAAATACTTCTTTACACCAATTGGGGAAAACTTTGAATGGCAGTATGCACAGCATAATGTCACAATGCTTCCTAACGGAAATGTAATGGTATTTGACAATGGTGCTTCCAGAGCTAAAGCAACGAATCCGGATGCTGCTGTAACCGGTGACCAGGTATATTCCAGAGCCGTTGTATATCAACTGAATACGGCAGATATGACCATTGAACAGGTATGGGAATATGGAAAAGAAAGAGGTGCTGAATGGTTCTCCTCCTTTATCAGCGGAGCTGATTGTATCGGAGAGAATGATTATTGGATAACTTCCGGAGGAAATATGTTTGATACTGAGAATAATACATATGATGTTTCTCCGATGAACCAGCTTTCCGGAAATGTAACAAAACAGGCATATATTGATCAGGTAAAAGATGACAAGCTGGTATTTGAAATGGTAATTCCAAATCTTGTTTACCGTAGTATCAGAGCTTCTATGTACCAGGAAAACAACCCTTACCTGGATCTGACTGTTAAGGGACAGTGGCTTGGAGATCTGGGAGTCACTCAGACTGTAGAGCAGGAAGTAGACTGTAATAATGCGGTAGCCGGTGATGCGTCCTGGAGTATTGTACAGAAACCTTTTGGTATGATGTTCAGCGGTATATTAACCAGTAAAAATGAAGAGGTTCAACCTGGCTTCGTAGTATTAAAAGACGAAGAGGGAAATCAGAAGATATATACTTTAGGACAGATGCCTGTAAAGCAGGACGATGGTTCCACACTTCTAAACATGTCTGCAACTGTTTCCTCTAAAGGGATGGAAGGAAAGACCTATCATGTCTATATTCAGGCAGATGGCAATGTATACGATACTGGATATCAGGTGAAGTTTTAGTATGAAGCAGACAAAGAGTATATGCCTGATTGGAGGTTATATACTCTTTGTTATTTATATGGAGGAAAAGCGATGAAGCATAAATTTATAAGAAATATGCTGTGTATCATTAGTGTAGCTGTGGCGCTTGGAATATCAGGCTGCTCCAGTGCCAAAACAGACAAGAAAGCCCCGGACGAGACGCAGCAGCAAGAGAATACCCAGGCTGAATCCAACGAAGCAGGGTATACAGATGAACAAAAAGAGCAGTTTATTGATACGAGAACCAACGCAAAAGAAAAGGGTCCCCAGCTGGTAAAATATAAGATTGATAAACAGGAAACCATGTTAATCCAGGGGAACGATAAAACAGGGGAAAATATAACAACTGATATTCCTCAGGTTGAGAGCCTGGAAGAAGATACATATCAGGTTGACCAAATGCTTCAGGAAGAACTGGAGTCTGGTAACTATACTTTTGATGAACCTTTAGTTGTCCAAAATCCATATCAGAATGCACCGCTGACTGCGTATGTGGTATATACAGGCGATCAGGAGGCCTCGGTACGGGTTACGGTGAAGGGAAAGGATGAAGAAGTTAATATTGTTGATACTTTAGATGCAGCTATAAAGCACAAAGTGCCTATCGTGGGCTTATATGCAGATACAAATAATGAGGTGCTTCTGGAAGAGCTGGATGCTGATGGCAAGGTAATAAAGTCAAGCACTATAAATATAGAAACGGAATCCCTTCCGGATGAGCTTAAGGATGTTGTGAAATTAGAAGAAAAGACAACTGTTTCTGCAATGGGATTAATGGTTGTAACTGGCGGAGCAGCACCTTATCTCTACGGATTTGATTCCAATGGAGATATTAGGTGGTATCTTTTGAATAAGCCAGGTGCTACATTTGGGGGATATCCCCTTGCCAACGGACATTTTCTGATTGAAGCAGAAGATACGTTAATGCCTACTTGTGGTAAGCCGAGAGCTGCCCAGTTCCATGAAATTGATCTGACAGGAAGAGTATATCAGGACTTTTTCTTCAATTCAGGCTCACATCATGAGATTAAAGAAAAAGAACCGGATGGCAATTTACTTGTATTATCGGATTCCGGAGCTGGTTATGTGCAGGATTTACTCCAGGAGTACGACAGAAAAACAGGGGAGATTGTAAAAGAACTGGATTTAAAAGAACTTTTTAAAGACAGTGGATATGTCAGCAAATCCGACTGGGCGCATACCAATACATTCTCTTATGATGCTAAAACAGATTCTGTGATCGTAAATCCCAGGAATCTGCATTCGGGAGTGAAGATTAACTGGAGCACAAACGAAATTGAATGGATTCTCGGGAATCCCAAGTTCTGGGAAGGAACCGGTCTGGAAGATAAAGTATTGCAGCCGGAGGGAGAGGTTCAGTGGCACTATCAGCCGCATACGGTCTATCAGCTGGATGAAGACCTGGATGGAAATCCCGATACAATTCATGTGATGATGTTTGATAATCACTATGCGGCAAACCGAAAGGTAGATTATTTTGATGATACAGGTTTTTCATATGTAAAATCATATACGATAGATCCTATGAAAATGACGGTTGTGCAGGATCACGTGTACGAATGTGACCGATCTAAAGTAACTTCCAATTTTCTGTTTGACGGAGCCATGAGCCGTGTATTTGCAGTTTGTGCATATGCAGGTGATTCGGACAGCGGATTATATGGAAGAGTCATTGAATATGATTATGAAAGCGGAGAAAAGTTAAATCAGTATTATATTGACCATAATTTTTATCGCGGCTACTCCATAAAGGTTGATTTAAACAGTTGTACTGATGATGTAAATGTAGCGGATTCTTATTTGAAAGGAACCCTTCGAATTCCGGTAGAAGTGAACGAGAAGGCAGAAGCACCCACGGATACCCTTTCATCCGATGATATGAAAGAGATGAGCGTATCCCTTTATAAAGATATTCTGCTGTTCAGAGCCCAGAATCATGCATTTACCCAGGTTATTCTGGCAGGAAAAGATCATACATACGTTTACGATATTTCAGATTTGAAAACCAAGTCAGAGACAAAATTTGTGTACTCCGTTCCGATTCCGCTGGGTAAGCTCGCTCCTGATGAATATGAGATTTATGTAATGTGGCAGGATCGGTATGTATCAATAGATCAATCCTTTACCATAAAATAAACGAACGATACAAAAATAAAGAGTTCATAACAGAATGCTCCTAAAATGCCGATGCCCCTTATAAACAATGGGGTTATTGGCTTTTTTGCTGTCAGTACCAACCGGTGTCGAAATTAGAAAATGGAGAATTTTTACAATAGAAACCAGTTTATCATATTTTTTTCGTATTTTTATGCTAAAATTCTAACTTAAAATGTTTTAGATTAAAGTTGGAGGAGAAAATCAATGAAGAAAAAATTGTTATATGCTGCATTCATAAGCGCAACTATTCTTTCGTTAACAGGGTGTCAAGGTGATAACAGTACGAAGGAAGCTACACTGACAGAAGCTGCATCTACTTCAGAAACTATAAGATTAACGGATGAGAAATTGGATGAAGGTTCTGTCAATTCAGATAAAAATAGTGTATCTGAGGTTGGAGGATGGAAGGTTACATATGAAGATTCAATGTCGGATACTAAGCTTGAAAATGTTTCCACACAATTGGGATATACAAGTATTGAGTCTAGTGAGTATCATAAAGAAGCAGCGGCAGGTATGAAATTCTGCCTTATAAAACTAATTTTTGAAAAGGTAGACAGCAAGGAGGAGATTGATTTCACAAAGCTAAATTTAGTAGATGAAAATGGAAATGAATATAGTAGAATGGATGATGCTTTCTTAAGTGATTTAGGAATGAAACGTCTTCAGGGTACTAATTTAAATTTTGGAACCAATGAAGGATGGATTTGTTATGAAGTTGATGAATCTGCAAATAAGCTTACTCTGGAATATCCATTTGAAGGAGAAAAATTAAGTATAACAGTTCAGTGATTTTGAGGGGAGAAATAATGAGTAAGAAAAAAAAGTATATAGCGATAGGTAGTATTGTAGCCGTGCTCCTGGTATTATTAGCTGGTGCTGCAATCTATTATATAACTCAGCCTGATTTTCGTTTTATTGATACCAGAGTAAGCAAGAAGGACAAGGGGCCACAATACGTGAAAGTAAAAGTGGATGGCAGTGAAACAAAAATCATTGAGAGTAATAAAGAATCCGGCAAGAATATATCTGTATCTGAGGGGATTAAGCTGACACAGTCATTAGAGGAACAAACAGTTGAAATTGATGAGATGATTCGGGCTGAATTAGATAAGGGAGAATATAGTTTTGAAGAACCATTGGTAATACAAAATCCGTATCAAAATTCACCGCTTACAGCAGTGGCAGTTTTTTCTACAAAAGAAGAGAGTCAGATTAAGGTAACTGTGAAGGGAAGAACACAAGAAAATGATATCACGGATACAATAGGTGCTACAAGGCAGCATATTATACCAATAATAGGTTTATATGCTGAGACAAAAAACAATGTTGTACTGGAGGAACTGGATAAGGATGGTAAAACGACTCGCGCCACTACTCTGAAGATTCAAACAGATTCTTTACCGGATGTATTCATAGATGCAGTGAAAATGGAACAGAAGACCACTGAATCGTCTGTTAAACTGATGGTTATTACAGGAGGTGCAAATCCCTACTTATATGGATTTGATTCCAGCGGTGACATTAGATGGGCACTCTTGTATACCAAGGGGGCTAACTTTGGAGGATATCCATTAACAAATGGACATTTTCTGATTGAATCAGAAAATACTTTGATGGCAAATGCCGGAGAACCCAGATCTACCCAATATCACGAGGTAGACTATTTAGGAAGAGTATATCAAGATTACTTCTTTACTTCAGGGGCACACCATGAAATAAAGGAAAAAGAGCCAGATGGTAATCTGCTTGTCTTATCCGATTCAGGAAATGGCTACTTAAAAGATCTTTTGCAGGAATATGATCGTGAGACAGGGGAAATTGTTAAGGAATTAAACTTGCGTCCTTTATTCGAAAAAACCGGCTACGTTAACAAAGCAGACTGGGCACATACAAATACTCTGTCTTATGATAAAGCAACAGATTCAATTATAGTAAATCCAAGAAATCTGCATTCCGCAGTTAAAATTAACTGGAGTACAGACGAAATAGAATGGATACTGGGCGATCCGAAATTCTGGGAAGGTACGGGATTAGAAGAGAAGGTTCTGCAGCCTGAAGGAGATATTCACTGGCATTATCAGCCGCATACAGTGTATCAGCTGGAGGAAGATTTGGACAATGATCCGAATACGATCCATGTAATGCTGTTTGATAATCACAATGATAAGAATCGTAAGGTGGAAGGCTTTGAAAATACAGGCTATTCATATGTAAAACTATATACTATAGATCCTGAAAAAATGACAGTAAGACAAGATCATATTTACGAATGTGAATATTCACCGGTTACCTCAAATTACCTGTTAGATTATGAAAATAAAAGGGTGTTTGCAGCATCTGCATATTCAGGAAGTAAAAAGACCGGGCTTTATGGCACTGTTACAGAGTATGATTTTGATACTGAAGAAGTATTAAATCAATATAAAATAAATCATAATTATTATCGGGCATATAACATAGAGTTGGATTTTAACAGTTGTTTGCAAAAGGTTAATGTTGAGGATACATACTTAAAGGGTCAAATTCGTTTTCCGGTTAAAGTAGATGCTAAAGTAAATAAACCTATTAGAAATTTAAAGGCTGATTCAAAAGCGCAGATCAGTATGGCTATGTTAAAAGATATATTGTTATTTACAGCTAAAAATCATTGTTATACACAAGTTATTTTTTCTGGTCAAAATAACACATATATATATGACATTTCAGATATAAAGGTAAGAATTGAGTATTCCTTTGTTTATGCAATTCCCATCCCGTTAACAGAATTTGAAAGTGATACATATAACATATATATGATGTGCCAGGATGAGTATTTTAATTTAAATCAGTCCATAACCATTTCTTAGTTTGTTTTCATACGATTAATTTAGGAGTAGCATAAGCCTTCTTGCGCTATTCATAGGATGTATGTTTGAAAAAAGTTGAGTTACTAACTGCCGTATTCATCATGATACGGCAGTTTTTATCATTTCTCCCAAAACTTCATCCCTTCTTCATAAGGAATGGTAAATTCGATAATACCACTGGAATAGGGCGCAATATCATATTGCTGAAAATAGATTACAATTCCTTCCGGTGTCAAATAAAAGTTATCGGGAGAAAAAGAGATAGATACATTCTGCTCATGATTTTTAAAATAATCCGGATGGGAAACAGAACTTTCCAGCTGCTTGCTGATCATTTCGTTGATCCGGTTACGAACATAGCTTTTGTAATCGCTTCCCGGCTCAAAGAAATCCTTTAGGCGGATCAGATGGCCGGTGTTTAAGTTCCAGGTGTTTGAGTAGCGCCTTGTAGAGCCGTGGGCGCCGCCGGTAAACATATAATGGTCAAAATACAGACTCAGAATACAGTCCTCATTAAAAGTTACTTTATACCGGATATCAACCTCATCCGGAAGAAAAGGATATCCGTGCTCCTTTGTGTACTGCAACTGCATAGAGGATTCCTTAAACAGATTGGTGCGGCATTCATTTTCATAGACGCTTGCCCTTGTTACATAATACTTATTAATCTTTTTGAGAGCCTCAGCGTTGCAGCCGTCTTTTAGCTGCGGGTAATTAATTGTATAAGAAAGAACTGGGGTATTTTCAAAATACATGGTATCTTCCAGTAAAAAATCTTCCACAGTAACCATATTGCCAACTCATTCGTTTTTTCTATTATATGAGAAAATATAGCTTTTGATAAAAATTCAGGGATGTACCAGGAGAAATGAAGGGATACTTTTTAAATTAAAAGCCTTGTGCTTCATCCTTCGCCTTGCAGACTGACAAAATATTCAGCACTGTCACTATCATTACTGTCTGGATGGAACACTGGTTCAGCAGGACAAATCTGTATGAAACCCTGAATATACGGATCAAAACAGGACAGGAAGCAGATTTTACAAAGATTTTACACAACATTTCCATGGATTCATGTAAAATACAGACAGGCAGGAAAATTTATTTGAGTATGCAACACCACTGAATATTGTAGTTTTTCTACAAGGTGTGAAATTTAAGATCAAGAGCGTATAGTGACGTACAGTTGTCAAAAGACGATTTTTTAAACACGCTCCAGGAAGAAGGATGGAAGTATGCGTTTGGAAGAAACAATCAGTTTTCGTATCGAAGAAGTATATGCATCATTGCGGACATCAGAAAAGCGGACGGCAGATTATGTATTAGGGTCATTAAACCGGGTTGGTAAAATGTCGCTTACGGATTTGTCTAAAAATGCAGGGGTAAGCCAGCCTACGATTCTGCGTTTTGTAAAAGCTTTGGGATTTCATGGTTTTCGGGAGTTTAAATATGCCGTTGTGGAAGAGATGGCACAGGACGTAAAGGAACCGTCAGACGGAATTTCAGCTATGTACGGATATCGGCTGAATGCGGCTGATTCTGTAGATAAGGTTCCGGCGAAAACCATCGCTACCACGATCAAAGTGATGGAAAATACCCTGAAATGCATATCTACCGCCAAATATAGCCAGGTAGTGGAACTCATAGCCAAAGCGGACGTAATTGATGTCTATGGTGTGGAAAATTCAGGGACTACCGTCAGTGACCTGTATACAAAGTTACTATATCTGGGGTTAAAATGCCGCAGCTTTAACGACTATTACCTGCAGAGAATCTGCGCCAGCAACTTAACAGAAAAGGATGTGGCAATCGGCATTTCCTATTCAGGCTGCTCCAAAGATACGGTTGATGTTATGCGGATCGCCAAAAAAAGCGGGGCAAAGACTATCGTCATTACAAACTTTGAAAATGCACTGATCAGTAAATATGCGGATATTACACTGTGTACCACCCATGATCAGCTGCTGTACGGAGATGCCATTTTTTCCAGGGCTTCCCAGCTGGCATTAGTGGATATGATCTATCTTGGGATTATTTTAAGCGATTATGATAAATATTCCAGACAGCTGGATAAGAGCGGGCGCATTATAAGAGATAAGGCATATGATGCATAAATGTAATTTCTTTGAAACTTGCTCGAATGGATTTGTGAAGATTACTTAAAATAGATTTTACGGTGTGCAGGCTGGATTGTGAAGCATAAAAAAGGAACTGTGATTTTTGTAGAAAAACTACAAGGTTACAGTTCTTTTTTTGTGCCTATTTTACAATAACTTTACAAAGAATTGAACTGGATTTTATTGTTATTTGGAGAGGGCATTGCTATAATGGCGATGTTCAAAGGAAAACAGTGTTGAAAAGTAAAGGAGTATTGTAATGCTAAAATTAGATCAGGTAAATAAATCCTATGATGGAGTCAGTATTTTGAAGGATATCAGTTTAGAAATAGAAGATGGACAGATTGTTTCAATTCTGGGACCATCCGGATGCGGAAAAACAACGCTTTTAAATTTAATTCTGGGAATAACCGATGTAGATAACGGAAGAATTATTTTTAATGATGTGGATATTACCTATGTGCCAATGGAGGAACGTGGATTCAATATTGTATTTCAGGATTATGCGCTGTTCCCAAACCTGAATGTATATAAGAACATTACATACGGCTTAAAAAATAAACCGCTGATCGCTTCTAAGAATGAGGTGGAAGAATTAATCGATCTGCTGGGATTAAGGGAGCATCTCTCAAAGAAGATTGACCAGCTCTCAGGCGGTCAGAAACAAAGAGTAGCGCTGGCAAGGACTATGGTTATGAAACCTAAGATTCTGCTGCTTGATGAGCCGCTGAGTGCCTTAGACGGGGTAATTAAAGAGTCCATAAAGGAACGGATCAAAACCATTGCAAAAGAATACCATCTCACAACGATTATTGTCACTCATGACCCGGAAGAAGCCCTGACTTTATCAGACCGGGTATTGATTGTGAATGAAGGCGGCATATCCCAGTATGGTAAGCCGGAAGATATTATTCAGAAACCGGAAAATGACTTTGTAAAAAACTTCATATTGAATCAGTTAGAAATTAAGAGAAATAATATTTTTACTTTATTCCAAATGCCGGGAAAAAACAATTTCGTTTCACAGGCGGTATAGGGTTATGAAGAAAAATAGAGAAGTTAAAGTTGTATTTATTTTGCTGGCGCTGCTTTTTCTGATATTTCTGGCAGTGCCGGTGGTACAGCTTTTATTAAAGTCCATTCTGGGCGGTTCCGGTATAAGCCTGGAATATTATAAGGCGGTATTTACAGGCAGGGGATTCGGAAAGGCCGTAGGTAACAGCTTTTTAATTGCGGGAGTCAGCGCCTTTGTAACGACGCTGCTGGCATTTTTTATGGCATATACCATTCATTATACAAACATTGCACAGTTCTATAAGAAAATAATAAGAGGTGTAGCGGTCCTCCCAATGCTGCTGCCTACGATTACATACGGATTTGCCATCATCTATTCATTTGGCAAACAGGGACTTTTCACAAAACTATTTGGAACACAGCTGTTTGAGATATATGGTTTTAACGGACTGCTGCTGGGTTATGTGATATACACCCTGCCCATTTCCTTTATGCTGATCGATAATACCATGAAATTTATTGATAAAAAATATATGATCGTTTCCAGAATCATGGGAGACAATGGACTGTCAACCTTTTGGATTACGGTTGTGAGGCCATTGCTTGGGACTTTGGCGGCATCCTTTATCCAGTCGTTTTTTCTGTGCTTTACGGATTTCGGTATACCGGCATCGGTAGGCGGAGAATTTGATGTAATAGCAAGTGTGCTTTATAACCAGATGCTTGGAAGCATACCGGACTTTAACAAGGGGGCAGTCGTGGCGGTAGTAATGCTGATCCCTTCCATTGTCAGTATCCTGGTGCTGCATTATCTGGAAAAATACAATGTGAGATACAATAAAATATCGGCAATAGAGATTAAAAGAAACAGAAAGAGGGATGCAGCATGCGGCATTTTCAGTGGAATCTTTATGCTCTGTATTGTATCTGTTTTCCTGGTAATCTTTATTATACCATTTGTGGAAGAATGGCCTTACAATATACAATTTACGTTGAAAAACATTCAGAATGTTCTGTCAGATCCAAATCTGTCGAATGTATATACGAATTCGTTATTTGTAGCTGTAATTACAGCAGTCTGCGGAACGCTGACTGCCTATGGAGCTGCCCTGGTTACAGCCAGAAGTACAATGAACAGCAAATTAAAAAGCGTAATCGAGAGCATTGCCCTCATTACAAATACTATTCCCGGGATGGTTTTGGGCCTTGCATTCCTGTTTGCTTTTTCAGGAAGCAGCCTGCAGAATACATTTTTTATCATTGTTATATGTAACATCGTTCATTTCTTCTCTACACCCTATTTAATGATGAAAAATTCTCTGGCAAAAATGAATGCATCCTGGGAAACAACTGCAAAACTCATGGGGGATAGCTGGATTAAAACGGTCATCCGGATTGTAACCCCCAATGCAGTTTCCACAATACTGGAAGTATTCAGTTACTATTTTATTAATGCCATGGTGACAATCAGTGCGGTGATTTTTATTGCAGGAGCCCGGACGATGGTTATCACCACCAAAATCAAAGAATTACAGCACTATGCAAAATTTAATGAAATCTTTGTGTTATCGCTGTTAATTTTATTTACCAATATCGTTGGAAAAATCTTGTTTAAATGGCTTGCAAATCGCAAACAAAGAAATTCAAAAGGAGAATAATATTATGAAAAGATGGAAAAGAGCAACAGCTGCACTTATGGCAGGAGTTATACTGGCATCAGGCACTTTGATGGCAGGGTGCGGTAAAAAAAATGATCAGGTAATTATTTACTCTAATGCAGATGATGAGGCTATGACAGCCATGAAAAATGCACTGGATAACAATGGATTTAAAGACAAATACATACTGCAGTCATTTGGAACATCCGAACTGGGTGGAAAGCTTCTGGCAGAAGGAACGAATATAGAAGCAGATCTGGTAACCATGAGTTCTTTCTATATTGACAGTGCTCAGCAGCAAAACAGCATGTTCAAAGATCTGACGTTTGACCATAAAACAGTAACCGAGTATCCATCCTATTATACACCTATTACAGCCCAGGAAGGTGCGATCATCGTCAACACGGAACTGATGAAAGAGAAGAACCTTCCGATGCCGAAGTCCTTAAAGGACCTTGCAGATCCCCAGTATAAAGATATGGTTTCTGTAACGGATATCACGTCATCTTCCACAGCATGGCTGCTGATTCAGGCGTTAGTGTCGGCATATGGTGAGGATGGGGCAAAAGATGTTCTCACAAAGATTTACGAAAATGCAGGACCTCATATTGAAGACTCCGGCTCAGGACCTATTAAAAAAGTGCGTGCAGGTGAAGTAGCCATTGGATTTGGTTTGAGACACCAGGCAGTGGCAGATAAAAAAAGCGGACTTCCTGTTGATTTTGTAGATCCGGAAGAAGGTAACTTTTCTCTGACGGAATCAGTTGCAGTAATTGATAAGGGCGATAAAACAAACGAAATGGCAATGGAGATGGCTGACTGCATTATTAATAAAGGCAGAGCCGAATTAATTCAGACATATCCGATTCCTATTTATGAGGGGGAAACGGCTGATAGTGAAAATATGTCTGGAAATCCAAAAATATATGAAGAGGCATTGACCGTGGATGTATTAAAGAAACATCAGGAATTATCAGAAAGCTGTAAAGCGAAATAAAGAAAAATATAACCGCATCTTCCTGAAATTTAAAAACAAAATATTATACACAACATCAGACCAATCAAAAGCAAATATGAAATGAATTATTAATACATGATCTAAATGCAGCCTAAAAATAAAACAATTATATTAAGGAGATACATAGAAATGAATAACTATAAATTATTAACCCCGGGACCATTAACAACAACAGATACGGTGAAAAAGGAAATGATGTTTGACCACTGTACCTGGGATGACGATTACAAACAGATTACAATGAAGATCAGAAAACAACTGCTTGAACTGGCACATGTTTCCGATGAAGACTACACGGTAGTATTGATGCAGGGAAGTGGAACTTTCGGAGTGGAATCTGTCCTAACCAGTGTAATCGGTGATGGGGAAAAGTTGCTAATTGCATCTAACGGAGCATATGGGGAACGTATGGGAGACATTGCCAAACACGCAAAAATCCCTTATACTTTATATCAGCAGGATTATGATAAGGTTCCGGACCCTGAAAAAATTGCAGAGCTGCTGGATGCAGATTCTCAGATCACGCATGTGTCTATGGTACACAGCGAAACAACTTCCGGAATCTTAAATGATATCCAGGCAGTTGCAAAGGTTGTAAAAGATAGAGGACGTACCTTTATCGTAGATGCAATGAGCAGTTTTGGCGGTGTGGAAATTCCGGTAGGTGAATGGGGAATTGATTTTATCGTGAGCAGTGCAAATAAATGTATCCAGGGAGTTCCGGGATTCTCCTTTATTATAGCTGAGAAAGAAAAACTGATGGAAAGCAGGGGTAAGGCAAGAAGCTTGTCTCTTGATTTATACGATCAGTGGGAAACGATGAACAAGGACGGAAAATGGAGATTTACATCACCGACCCATGTAGTACTGGCATTTTCAAAAGCGCTGGATGAATTACAGACTGAAGGCGGAATTGAAGCAAGAAGCAAACGTTACTATGACAATAACAGGTTTTTAATAGAGAAATTAGATAAAATGGGGGTTCAGCCATATATCGGAGGAGCGCTTCAGGGACCAATTATCACAACCTTTTTCTATCCGGATAACCACAAATTTTCCTTTGAGGAAATGTATCTCTATATCAAAGAAAGAGGATATGCTATTTATCCTGGGAAAGTAACAGAAGCAGATACTTTCCGCATTGGAAACATCGGAGAGATTTACAGAGAAGATATCGAAAAATTATGTGAGATTATGGAAGCTTTCTTTGAACAGCATTAAAAATATCCATAGTAACAGAAAAAGGAGATCGTAATATGAATAAGATAGAAGCAGTTATTTTAGATTGGGCAGGTACTGCCGTAGACTATGGTTGTTTTGCACCGGTACAGGCATTTGTGGAAGTATTTAGGCACTTTGGGATCGAACCTACAATGGAAGAGGTCAGAAAGCCGATGGGTATGCTGAAAAGAGATCATATCCGCACCATGCTTGCGATGCCCCGCATACAGAAATTATGGGAAGAACAGTATCAGGCGCCATCCCGGGAAAGTGATGTGGAAAAGCTCTATGAGCTGTTCGAAAGTAAATTGCTGGGAATCCTGGATGGATTTGCACAGCCCAAACCCTACGCGCTGGAAACAATAGAAAAACTGAGAGAAAAAGGAATCAAAATAGGATCAACAACGGGTTATACAGATATTATGATGGATATCGTCACCAACAAGGCAAAAGAAGCCGGATATGAACCGGATGCATGGTTTAGTCCCGATTCTGTGGGCAGCATGGGACGCCCGTATCCCTTCATGATTTTCAAAAACATGGAGACGCTTAAAATTTCATCCGTTCAAAGCGTTATAAAAGTGGGTGATACCGTATCTGACATAAAAGAAGGAAAAAATGCCGGAGTATATACGGTTGGCATACTGGAAGGAAGTTCAGAAATGGCACTTACCCAGGAGGAATACGAGGCGTTGTCCGAAGAAGAAAAACAGGTGGAACTGGACAGGGTAAGCAGAATATATGAAGATGCAGGTGCAGACTGTGTGATAAAAGATGTTCGGGGAATCTTAGAATTAATATAGTATAGATGCAAATAAAAACCTTGCGCTGACACGTTCTTATATGTGTTCAGTTCAAGGTTTTTTATTCTGGGTTAAAATCAATAAAACAATAAGATAAAAAATAAATATAAATTGAAATAAATTAT
>OATB01000502.1_pt1 | contig 26823 bp, 30 predicted proteins | sample 1494941 | NCBI WGS metagenome assembly OATB01 (sample SAMEA2579931, study PRJEB22360) | human gut metagenome | reverse complement strand
TTGAAAACTAGTAAACGTTGGGAAAGTCTATACGCTATGTTATTCATCGCTTACTGATTGCGGATAGTGCGGGTAATGCGATTATTCCTGACTGCCTGAATGATATATTTATTCGTGAGTGGACAGCCCTGTTAAATATGGATATAAAATTACAAATGGAGGAAGTCATTGAGGAGATCTTCAATTATGATGATTCGAATGGTCAATACGAGACGCTAAAGCCACATGAATTAAGGATATTAAAAGAGATTTTGTGCGATCCCGAGAATTACATAGGCAAGTGGGTCGCGGAATACGGAGTGCCAATGGAAGAGTGTCGCATATATTGATCAAATGAAACTAAGGTTTTCTTACTACTCAAGGGTAGTGGGGAAGCCTTATTTTATTGTGCAAAGTTGTTCATTGATTGAAAAAGAAAAAATGAAAAAGCGGAGATTGATTTATGGAAATAGTAAATGTAGCAGTAATGGAATTTATGGGAAATGATGTCAGAGTAGTGAATGGTGAGTGGCTTGTGTTAAAGGATATTTTTTTGGCGCTTGGCAGAGTGAGGAAAGATGGTACTTGGACGCATGAAAAAAATAAATTAGTAAAGATGTTAGATACCTTTGGAGAAGAAAATTATTTGTCAGTTATAAAAATGAGAGTTGAAAATGCTAACAGATCAAATTCATATTGGTATTATATCTGTTTAAAATTGGAGGTTTTTGATAGATTTATAGGGGCTATTAAAGCTGCTTTTATGAAAGGCATATGTACAACTATTGATAGACCCGAGCTATATTTTGCAAATAAAGTGAAAAAAATATTTATGAAAGATGATATTTTTGAGGTAAAAACACAAGTTCGGTGTTTGCAATATAGAATAGATATAGCAATTGGTTCAGCTATATTTGTGGAATATGATGAATATCAGCATAATTATACACAAAAAGAAGATATGAATAGAATGAAACAGATAGCTACATGCTGTAATTTTAACACTAAATTGAAAGTTTTTGATTTTACGAATAGATGGGAAGACAATGAGCCAGAAATAGAACATTATAAAAATTATAGTGTATATGATTTTTTGAGTTGCAGTTTTATACGTGTACGTGATAAAGATTGCTTTGAATGGCTAAAAGAAGTACAAGATACATATCAAGACATAGAAGAATATTGCAGATATGTCCCTAGTTTTAGCTTTTCTACAACGGATGAGTTTTATAATTACAAAGTTGTCTAGGGAGCCATAAATCTGCTGGTGAGATGGCGTTAAAGTTAGCGAAAGAGAAATATTCGAAAGGATTAAATTTGGTTGCGTAGATAGTTGTAGGGGCTGCTCTGTAATATGGGGTAGCCTCTAATGATTAACCAAATCAACAAATAAATACATATGTAAACTAAAAATGACTTATGAAGGGGAAAGTTGTATGGAAAATAAAAATTTAAATCAAGAAATACCATTTTGGTGCAAGTTAAATTTAACAATTAAGGAGACAGCTGCTTATTCAGGGATCGGAATCAATAAGTTAGAAGAGTTAGTGAAAGATCCTGATTGCAAATTTGTTCTTTGGAAAGGCAGTCATAAACTTATTAAAAGAAAACAGTTTGAAGAATATAACGATAGATTAAAGGCGATATAGTTGAGAATTGAGCAGTGATATGATAATATGAAAGTATCATATCAAGGCTCTTTTCTTTTATAAGAAAGGAGATAAAACAATGGCAGAAAAACGTAAAGACAGCAGAGGCAGATTATTAAAAACTGGAGAAAGTCAAAGAAAGGATGGAAAATATCAATACAGGTACTTTGATTCAGAGGGAGAACGGCAAACAATATATAGTTGGAGATTGACTGAGACGGATAGAATGCCCAGTGATAAAAAGAGTGATATATCTTTAAGGGAAAAAGAAGAAGAAATCCAAAATATGTTGAGCCACAGCAAAAACGTGTTGGGAGGAAAGCTTACATTAAATGATATGTTTGATAAGTATATTACTCGGAAAAAATATAAAGGCAAACCTCTGAATGATGCAACAACATCAAACTATCTATTAATGTGGAACAAAAACATTCGTAATAAAAAGGAAGCTAATTTGAGATTAACCGATATTGTAAAAGATGATATAGTTTCCTTATACGAATCACTACAGGCAGATAATCTTTCATATGGAACAATCTCATTTTACAACAAGATTTTATCAGCAATATTCAATATGGCTCTGGACGATGATTTGATCCTAAAAAATCCAACAAAGCGGTGTATGAACGAAATAGCGGGTAAAGCTAAACTAAGGGATGCTCTTACCGTTGAGCAGCAGGAAGGGCTTATACAATACGCTAGGGAACATAATTATCCAATGTATACAAAAATTGTGTTTCTTGTAGATACAATGTGCCGGCTTGGTGAATTTGCGGGATTGACGTTCAAGGAAATTGATTTGGGGAATAAATGGATTACAATTAATCATCAATTAAGGTACCGGGATAGATATTATATCTCACCACCTAAGTCTAGTAGCGGATTCAGAACCATTCCAATGACAGATAGAGTTTATAATATTATAAAGGAAAAAAAGAAATACTACTTTATTAATAAAAAAGATTATGTCATAGATGGATATAGCGATTTCTTGTTCTATAGTAAAAGAGGCAAGCTGATCACAAGCCCCAACTTTAATGGTGAATTGATGTTACTTGTTGATAAATACAACGAAACGGCAGTTCACAAAATTGGTCACATATCAGCACACGTACTAAGACATACGGGCTGTACTAGATATGCTGAAAAGGGAATAGATCTAAAAGTATTGCAATATTTAATGGGACATAGTACTACTCAAATAACAAATGATGTGTATAACCACGTAAGTGTTAAGAGAGCTACTATCAATATGAAGAATATAGAAGTGATGTAAGTTGCTATGTATATATCATATGAGAGTTTACACCATTTCCGCACTTATGTAAACCACGATTTACACCATTTTTACACCATTTGACCATGGAGATATAAGGTTTTATAAGGATTTATTTGAAAGCTAAAATGCTGAAACCCCTCTAATATGGGCATATTTGAAGATATAAGGAGTTATATATTACCTTACAACCTTACAGAAATGTAAGCTATCCAATAGAAAATGTAAGCTAATATTATGGCAGTCCGATTCTTTTTTTATTACAATAAGGACAGAAAAAGTTAGAGAGGAAGAATACTATGGCACTTTTAGAAGTAAAGAATTTAAAAAAAATATATACGACCCGCTTTGGAGGGAATCAGGTTCAGGCCCTGACAAATGTTAATTTCTCAGTCGAGGAGGGAGAATATGTGGCAATTATGGGAGAGTCCGGTTCCGGAAAAACTACGTTGCTGAATATTCTGGCTTCTTTGGACAAACCAACAAGCGGAGATGTTCTGCTTAATGGAAAAAGTATGCTGTCGGTAAAAGATAAAGGGCTTGCTGCATTCCGAAGAGAGAACCTGGGGTTTGTTTTTCAGGACTTTAATTTACTGGATACCTTCTCCCTGGAAGATAATATTTATCTGCCATTGGTTCTATCCGGAAAAAATTATAAAGAAATGCATCAGAGGCTGGAGCCTTTGGCGGAGAAATTGCACATTCAGGATATTTTGAAGAAATATCCATATGAAGTATCCGGAGGGCAGAAGCAGAGGGCTGCAGCGGCACGGGCTTTAATAACCAATCCTCAGATTGTATTGGCAGATGAGCCTACAGGGGCACTGGATTCAAAATCATCGGATCAGATGTTAAAGTTATTTTCCCGCATTAATAAGGAAGGACAGACAATTCTTATGGTTACTCACAGTACCAGGGCAGCAAGCCATGCGCAGCGCGTACTGTTTATTAAGGATGGTGAGGTGTTCCATCAATTGTACAGAGGTTCCATGAATAACGATACCATGTTCCAGAAAATCACGGAAACCTTGACGGTATTAGCGTCTGGAGGTGAAGAGAATGCGTAATTCTTTTTACCCGAAAATGGCAGTTACGAATATTCGCAAAAATGCCAGGATGTATCTGCCTTACATGCTTACCTGCATTTGCACAATTATCATGTACCTGGTTATGAGTGCAATTTCGGGAAATCCGGGAATTGATGAGATGCGTGGAAGTGAGTCGCTGCGGATGATATTGCAGCTGGGTCAGTCAATCATAGCTATTTTTGCAGTGATTTTCCTGTTTTATACGAATAGCTTCCTGATGAAACGCAGGAAGAAAGAATTGGGGTTATATAGTATCCTGGGGCTGGAAAAGCGCCATATAGGGAGAATATTGCTTTACGAATGTATTTTTACTTCTGCTGTGTCTCTTGGAATTGGTATTTTGGGAGGATTTTTAATCAGTAAACTGATGTTTTTGATTTTGCTTAAACTGATTCAGACAAATGTTGAGTTTGAATTTATTATGAGTAGTGATGCGATTCGCAGTACATTGATTCTTTTTGGAATTATATTTGTGTGTACGCTGGTGTCAAATCTTTTTACCACCGGTAAAAGTAACCCTATTGACCTTTTGTACGGCGGAAATAAGGGTGAAAAAGAGCCGAAGGCAAGATGGATCACAGCCCTTATTGGATTTATCTGTACAGCTATCGGATATATTATGGCAATTACAGTGAAATCTCCGATTGATGCTTTGATTCAGTTCTTTATTGCAGTAATACTTGTCATTGTAGGAACTTATCTGCTGTTTATAACTGGAAGTATAGCACTTCTTAAAATACTGAAAAAGAATAAGGCATTTTATTATAAGCAGAAGCATTTCACGTCTGTTTCCGGTATGATTTACCGGATGAAGCAAAATGCAGTGGGGCTTGCGAATATCTGTATTTTAAGTACGGGTGTACTGCTTAGCATAGCGACAACTATTTCACTAAACATAGGGATTGAAGAGCTAATTCATAATATGTATCCGGAGCAATATTCCTTGACCTCTTACGGTGCAACGGGAGAAGAGGTAAGCCAGATGAAGGATATTATCTACCAGGAGGCAGAAAAAAACAATATTCAGGTAAAGGATTATTTTCAATACCGCTATAATTCACTGGCCGTTTCGCAGATAGACAATGAATTACAGGTAAAGGGAGCGGATCAGGGGAATTTCAGCGCCTGTATGTTAATGACTGTTGGCAATTATAATGATGTAATGGGTACGGATAAGAAACTTTCACAAGATGAAGTATTAATTATTGATTTTAAGAAAGGTTTTAATTATCCAACAGTAAAAATGGGAAATAAGGAATTCAAGGTGGTTGAAGAAATCAAAGATAATGATTTGATAGCAAATCTTACGCTTAACATGCTGGACGGATATGGAGTAGTTTTTGCAAACCAGGAGATCGTCGATAATATTTGTGCTGGGTCTGGCACAAACATGAATAGCCAAAGTGAAGAGCCGGATACCTTTATCGGCTTTGATGCAGAGGGAGATCAGAAGACACTGGACCACTATACTAATGTACTCCATAAGAGAATGAGAGCAATGCTGGAAGAAAGTGAAAATCTATTTATAAACTTCAGCGACAGAGACAGTGGAGCGTCTATGCTCCGGGCATCTATTAGCAGTTTTCTGTTTATCGGAGTATTTATAGGTGTATTATTCCTGATGGCAACTGTTTTGATTATTTATTACAAGCAGATTTCAGAAGGATATGAAGATAAAGAGCGCTTTTCCATTATGCAGAAAGTAGGGATGAGTAAAGGAGAGGTTAAGAAGAGTATAAGAAGTCAGATTTTAACAGTCTTTTTCCTTCCATTGGTAGTTGCCATTCTGCATGTAGCGGCTGCGTTTAACATGATGAGTAAACTTTTATTTATGTTTGGTTTATTTAATACAAATCTTTTTGTTATATGTACGATCGGTACCATAATTATTTTTGCTATTATATACAGCTTTGTTTTTGCAATGACGGCAAAGACATATTATAAGATAGTTGGATGATAATAATATTTAAATAGAAACCTGTGAAAACAGTACATTTTCCGCTATTTCTTTTTGAAATAGATGAAAATGTACTGTTTTTTACTGTTAAAACTGAAATTGCCAAAAATTGGAAATATTTTTCCGCCGATTTTCCGTTATCATATTTTCATACGAAAGAAGAAAGGATAAGATGAGATTATGAAAACATACGGTTATATCAGAGTGTCATCCAAGGATCAGAACGAGGATAGGCAGCTGCTTGCACTACTGGCACTGCCTGTTTTAATGGAAAATATCTATATGGATAAGCTCAGTGGGAAAGATTTTAACCGGCCGGCATATAAAAGGCTGGTGCGGAAAATGAAAGAGGGAGATTTGCTGGTCATTAAGAGTATCGACCGGCTGGGAAGAAATTACGAAGAAATCATTTACCAATGGCGGGTATTGACAAAGGAGAAAAAGATAGATATCTATGTACTTGATATGCCTTTGCTGGATACCAGGCAGGGAAAAGATCTGATGGGAACCTTTATTGCTGATCTGGTGTTGCAGTTATTGAGTTTTGTTGCGGAAAATGAAAGACAGAATATAAGAACCCGGCAGGCGGAGGGGATAGCTGCTGCACGTTTGAAAGGAGTTCGTTTTGGCAGACCGCCAAAACCCATTCATCCGGATTTTCCAAAATGGAGAAAACTCTGGATAAAAGGAGAAATATCCAGTCGTAAAGCAGCGAAAAAGATGGGAATATCCCATCAGACGTTTCTTAATTGGTTAAAATTGGAAAATAAATAATTTTTTATCAAAAATTGTAGACTTTTTTTGCCAGTTAAAGTAGACTTTTTTTGACATACTATGTATAATACTAAATGTAGGGTAAAATGCTATAATTTACCACTTTCTAATCTGTCAAAAAAAGTCTACTTTTCTAGACAGTTGCTATCATATTGTTCGGAAAGGAAGCACAAATTATGGAAAACTTTAAAAAGTCTGTACTGGATATTTTAGCGCAGGAGCTGGATTGCTATGTATCAGACTTGCGCCAGGTAAATACGAAATACAATAAGACAAAGATATGTGCAGCCATCAAAGGTATCCCAGCATTGCAATTTCCCGTAAGTGAATGGAATGTTACCATAAACTATATGTTAGAAGAAGATGCAGACTATCAGAATTCCGAAGAAGCAAGAGATCATTTGTTAAAAAGTTTAGAATGATTTTTATATACAATGAGGGAGCATAGTTAGCAGAATTATATAAATTCAACATAAAAGGGAGTAAAAAGGTTATTGTATTGAGTATGTGGACAGTAAGAGTCAGCAGGGAAAGAATTGAAAGAAATGGTACGAAGTGTGCAGAATCCGGGTCATTTTCACGTATTGGTGAGAATGGCCTGGATTTCTTTGTACAGAATCGGGCATCTTGATCAGAATGAATCTGAATTTTGGTATAGAATGTGGTCGTTTGCTTAGATCAATGATAGTTAACAGCTTCAGATTTTCCTAAGAATTATGGCGTTGACAATAGAGGCATACGTGTACTAATATAGATAGTACAGATAATATGGCAGTATTTCAGAAAGGAGAGTCTCATGATTATTGTTGACTACAAAGACAGGCGGCCCATTTATGAGCAAATTGTGGAAAAGTTTCAAATGCTGATTGTGAAAGGCGTAATGGAGCCTGACAGTCAAATGCCTTCTGTACGCAAGCTGGCAATGGATTTATCGATTAACCCCAATACAATTCAGAAAGCTTATACTCAGCTGGAGCAGCAGGGATTTATCTACCCTGTGAAAGGAAAGGGGAATTTTGTCACAGGAGACAGAAATCTGCTGGTACAAAAGAAGAAAGTCGCATTCGATGATTTTCAGACAGTTGTATCACAGGGAAAGGAATTAGGAATCACGAGGGATGAATTTTACATTAAAGTTGATGAGGTGTATGGGGAGGTAAACTATGATAGAAGTAATGTCCATTAGTAAGTCATTTGGCGACATTAAAGCAATTACGGATATCAGCACCACGATTCGGGAGGGTTCCGTTTTTGGCTTGGTTGGAACCAACGGAGCTGGAAAAAGTACCTTCATGAGAATTCTGAGTGGGATATTAAAGGCAGACAAAGGCTCTGTTAAAATTGATAATATGGAAGTTTTTGAAAATATTCAGGCAAAAAAACTAGTTTGCTTCATTCCCGATACTCCGTATTATTTTAATAATGCTACGGTAAAGGAAATGATGGAATACTATAAAATTATTTATCCGGAATTCAGTGAATTTCGATTTATTGAACTTGTTGAAAAATTTGGTCTGGATATGAAGCGTAAAATTAATACATTTTCTAAAGGTATGAAAAAACAGGTATCTGTATTGCTGGGTATTTGTACAAACACGAAATATCTGCTATGTGATGAAACGTTTGACGGGCTTGACCCGGTTATGAGGCAGGCAGTAAAGAGTATCTTTGCGAGTGAGATTTTAAACAGGGATTTTACACCGATTATTGCGTCCCACAATTTAAGGGAACTGGAAGATATCTGCGATCACGTAGGACTGTTGCATGAAGGCGGTATCCTGCTGTCAAGAGATTTGGAAGATATGAGATTTGAAATCCATAAGCTGCAGTATGTAATTCAAAATCCTACGGCGGAAGAGGAAATTCTAAAAGAGCTGGATGTAATGCAGTATGAAAAAAGAGGCTCTCTGGTATCCCTGACCGTACGTGGCAAGAAGGAGACAATTCTGGCATTGGTTGGAAGTAAGAAGCCATTGTTTTATGAAATCCTTCCACTGTCGCTTGAGGAAATATTTATAAGTGAAACGGAGGTGGCAGGATATGACATCAAAAATCTCATTCTCTAAGTTATTGAAACAGGATTTGAAACGCAGCGGCGGCATAATTGCGATTATATCCCTGGCATTTTTCCTGTTATTAACGGTAAGGGGAATTTTCACCCTGGATCAGATGCTGGCGACAATGAAAAATGGAGGATGGACGTTAAAAGAAGTTATCACCCAGTTTGCCGGACTACTGTCTTATAATGGCTTTATCATTTTCCTGACAGTATCAAGTGCAGTTTTATGCGGTGTGTCCAGATTTTCCTATCTGCATTCTTCAACAAAACTGGATTTTTACCACAGTCTTCCCATTAAACGGGAGAACTTCTTCTGGGTGCAGTTTTTAAGCGGCATTCTGCAGTTTGTGGTACCGTTTTTTGTAAACATACTAATTGTGCTATTTATCGGGGCACTTAGGGGTGTTACCACCGGAGGTGTGGTAGGCCAGGTACTTTTGGGTGGATTTATTCATATTGTATTCTACCTTCTGGTTTATATCACCGTAATCTTTGCAATGATGCTCACTGGAAAAATTGTGGTGGGAATTCTTGCGGTCGGAGTATTTTTTATGTATCTGCCGGGAGTTATTTTCCTCACAACTGGATTATTCAGCATATTCTTTAAAACATTTTATCAGAATGAAAGTTTTTGGATGAAGCTGGCTGAGTATTTCTCACCGCTGTTTCTCTACGGACTGACGGTTGGGGCAGCAAGTGATGGATCGATGTTCTTAAAAGAACTGTTGATTGCAATTGTGACTTTTGCGGTAATGCTTGTACTTGTGATCTATTTGTACCGTATGCGTTCTTCAGAAGCATCGGAGCGGGCAATCGCATTTCCGAAAACAGAATCTGTTATTAAATTTATGCTGGTAGTGCCGATTTCCATCGCCTGCGGATTCATCGCACATATGATGGCGATTGAAGGTAAAGATCTGTGGCTGGCATTTGGTGTGCTGTTTGGTGGAATTATCAGCAGTGCAATTATAGAATTTATCTATCAAATTGACTTTACGAAAGTACTGGACCGAAAGAAACTCATGTTTGCATCCCTGATTGTTTCATTTGCAATTATTGGAGTTTTCCGATTTGATGTATTCGGCTATGACCGCAATATTCCAAAAGAAGAAAATGTGGAAAGCGCAGCAATTTGGGTTGACGGACTTGCGATGAATGTATATGAAAAATGGAGTGACAATGGCAGCTACATTTACGGGTCCGATACAAAATCTTATGTAATGGATCATATGCAGGTAACAAAGCTGGACAACATTTATGATATCGTAGAGTCTGCGTTAAATGTACCAGATGGTGTATTAACAAATAATGTGATCGTAAAGTATCATTTGAAAAATGGAAAAGAAAAGATCCGTTCTTATCAGGCAGAACACAGTGTGATTGAAAAAGGCTTAGAAGAATTATATCAGATGCCTGAATATAAAGAAGGATTGTATCCGGCTATAAATCTGACGGGAGATGAGATCGGTAAGGTAGAGCTGGTTAAAATGGATGAATCCATTCAGTTGAACCTGAGCAGCAAGCAGCTGATTTCACTGGTAGATACCTTCCGTGAAGAACTTGCAGCTATGAAATATGAGGATATGAAAGCATTCAGCATGGTCAGCCTTCGCCTGGAGGGCATTAACAAAAAAGTTCCCGGCGGATCCTACAGCTTGTATCCTTGTTTCGAAAAAACCCTTGCACTGTTAAAAGAATATGGTTATAATGTGGATGCAAAACTGGATCCGGATAAGGTCATTTCTATGAGAGTGCTGAAGTATGAAGAACAGGGCAGCCGGGAAGAAGTTTTCAGTTCCAAAGAAGATTTCGAAGAAATTGCTGATAAACTGGTGAGTTCAACAGTCAATGACTATTTCCTGTATCCTCAATCTTCTCTATACGATGTAACGGTAACTTATAAAAATGAAAAGGGTGATACAATAAGCAGCTATATGTACTTGTATAATGATAATATTCCCCAGTGTATCAAGGACAGATTTGGTGAAAAATAGCTGACAAGTAACTGATAAATAAAATGGTGGAGCCTATCACCCATTAGTAAAAAGTGTTATAATAATAGAGCATCCTGTGACTATTGCTGCAGGATGCTCTATTACCTTTTAATATGAAGAGGAGATATCACATGAAAATTTTATTTTTTGGTACTAAGAATTACGATGAAGAGTTTTTTGAGAAAATACTCCGGGATAAAACATACAAAGATCTTGATATCACATATATTGAGCCAAATCTGACACCGGAGACGGCAAGTCTGGCATGGGGGTATGATGCAGTCTGCGCATTTGTAAATATGGATTTAAGTGCGCCTGCCATAGATATGTTGAATAAATGCGGTGTGAAATTAATCCTGATGCGCTCAGCCGGATATAATAATGTAGACCTTGAGCAGGCTAAAAAGCATGGTATAACCGTTATGCATGTACCGGGATACTCGCCGGAAGCAGTGGCGGAACATGCTATGGCGCTGGTTCTTACCGCTAACCGGCATACCCATAAGGCCTATATCAAAGGCAGGGAAAATGATTTCAGCTTAAGTGGACTGATGGGTGTTAATCTTCACGGAAAAACAGCCGGAATTATAGGAACCGGTAAAATTGGAATTGCAATGGCACGGATTTGCAAGGGGTTTGGCATGCGGGTGATCGGATATGACCTCTATCCCAATAATACGCTGGATTTCTTGGAATATGTGGATTTGGATACCCTTTTAAAAGAATCGGATTTAATATCCCTTCATTGTCCGATGTTCGAGAATACCTATCATTTAATTAATACGGAAACCATCAATAAAATGAAAGATGGTGTCATTCTGGTCAATACGTCCAGAGGCGGACTGATTAAAACGGAAGATCTCATTAAAGGAATCCGGGAAGGGAAATTCTTTGCAGTGGGACTGGATGTGTATGAGGAAGAGAATGGAAGTGTTTATGAAGATCTCTCTGAGAGAATTCTGGGTCATTCTACGATGGCAAGGCTGTTGTCCTTTCCAAATGTAATGGTTACATCACACCAGGGCTTTTTTACAAAAGAGGCATTGAATGCAATCAGCCAGACAACGGTGGAAAATGCAATGGCGTTTTTAAACGGAGTGAAGAACGGGAATGAATTATAGTAATTTCTGTATATATACCTGTCATTGTATATCCTGAGGGGATTTGCAGACACTATTTCTGACAGGAGGTGTCATACAATGGAAGATAATAATACATTGGGTATTGCTCTGGCACGTAATGCCTTAGATGAAATTCCCAATCCTCAAAGTGATGCACAAACAATTATAGGGCTTGTTAAAAATGGAGGACGCGTAACCGGTTACCAATTATCGGACGGATCAACCGTTTCCAAAGAAGAAGGAGTATTCCTTGCCAAAGAAGGAGGAATCCGTGGTGTGGGAATTGCGCACCGCAATGGTTCTGAGTATCTGAAATCCCTTCCGGATGATACAGAAAATAATAATCTGAGTAATCTGCCTTCTATTTCCGGCTAAGCAATAAAAACGGCAGCTCATAACTAAATCTCGTTATGGGCTGCCATTCTTTTTAAATACCCTTATTAATAAGACACGATTAGCTGCAAAACGTTAACCCGTCATCAGTCATGGATTCTACAATTGCAAGAGACTCCAGATGAACGCCCTGTTCCCGAATCATGGCGCCCCCTTCCTGAAAGCCCTTTTCAATGACAATACCTGCACCTTCAATGGTTGCACCGGACTGTTTCACGATTTCAATCAGTCCTCTCAGCGCACATCCGTTAGCCAGGAAGTCATCAATGATTAATACGTGGTCATCAGCATTTAAGAAACGTTTTGATAAAATAACATCGTATGTACGTTTATGGGTAAAGGATTCTACCTTGGACTGGTATACATCTCCATCAATATTAATGCTCTGTGCCTTTTTTGCAAAAATAACCGGAACGTTAAAATACTGGGCTGCAATACAGGCAATGCCAATTCCGGAAGCTTCTATGGTTAAGATCTTGGTAATCTTATCGCTTGGAAAGCGTCTGCGAAACTCTTTCCCTATTTCATTAATTAACTGGATGTCCATCTGATGATTTAAAAAGCTGTCCACTTTTAATACATGACCGGGCTTTACCACACCATCTTTTAAAATTCGATCTTTTAATAATTGCATTTCTATAATTCCTCCAATGGGTTGATGTTATTTTATCATACAATATTCTAAAGGGTATTACAATCATTTATTGTAGAAAAATCTGTTTTTATGTGGAAATATCTTTTTTTGTTAAAGTGTCGGTTGTCAGAAAAGTAACAATATGTTAGAATGCTACAGTACAGTTTTGTAAGGCGTACAGATATGAGAAAAAAGAAGTTACAGGAGAGAAAAGATGAAGGAAAAGAAAAACGGCAGTATCTATGAACTGAACGGAGTGGTTCCTCTGAGAAAGGCAATTCCATTGGGAATTCAGCATGTTCTGGCAATGTTCCTGGGAAATATTTCCCCGCTGATCATTGTATGCGGTATGCTGGATATGGCTTTGGATTTAAAGACCAGCCTCATCCAGAACGCGATGTTTATAGCTGGTGTGGCAACGTTAATTCAGTTGTATCCCATATGGAAAGTAGGGAGTAAGCTCCCCATTGTAATGGGAACCAGTTCCGGATTTATCGGAACGGCGAAAGCGGTAGGCGCAAGCTTTGGATATGGGGCGCTGATGGGGGCATCCCTTGTGGGTGGTATATTTGAAATTCTTCTTGGCTTTTTTATTAAGCCTTTACGGAAATTATTTCCACCGGTTGTTACCAGCCTTGTAATTATTTCAATTGGATTGTCCTTACTGCCGGTTGGCATTAAATATTTTGGCGGCGGTGCCGGCAGCGAAGATTTCGGAAGCTGGCAGCATCTGCTTGTGGGAACTGTTGTTATTCTGGTTATTATTGTTTTGAAACAGTTTAAGAAAAGCTTTTTGAGTACAGCTTCCATTTTAATTGGTATCATTGTTGGATACATATTGGCAATTTGTCTGGGAATGGTGAATTTTACCCAGGTACAGGATGCAGCGTGGTTCAGCCTCCCCACCTTTATGCCGGTGAAAATGGAATTTAACCTGCAGGCAATTATTGCAATGGGTATCATGTTTATTGCCACAACAGTAGAGACTGTGGGAGATATTTCCGGTATTACGAACGGCGGTCTGGACAGAGAACCTACACATGAGGAACTTCAGGGTGGTGTAATTGCAGATGGTTTCGGAAGTTTTCTGGGTGCACTGTTTGGTGTTCTTCCTAATACTTCTTTTAGCCAGAATGTTGGTCTTGTTGCAGTTACAAAGGTAGTTAACCGTTTTGTTATTATGACCGGTGCAGTATTCTTAATTCTTTGCGGATTCTGTCCGAAGCTCAGTGCACTGTTTTCTGTAATGCCACAGTCCGTATTGGGTGGAGCAGCTGTTATTATGTTTGCGATGATTCTGGTAAGCGGACTTCAGTCCCTGCTGCGTGAGAAAATTGATGATAGAAATGGCCTGATTATAGCCATGGCTATCGGACTTGGCGTTGGAATCGGAAATGTACCGGAAGTGTTGGCACAGATGCCGGCTTGGGTTGGCAATATATTTGCTCAAAATGGTATCATTATGACCTTTGTAATTGCTACCGTATTGAATCTGGTACTTCCAAAATCAAAAAAAGAAGAAGCAGATCAATAAGCTTTTGATCAATAGGTGTATAGTAATACTGGATGGAGGCAGATATGAAGAATAAAATTGTAAATAAAATTACCGGAATCGTACTGGCGGCTGCGCTGGCAATGAGTTCCTTAGCTGGATGCGGTGCAGCAGCTGATAAAAAAACAGAAATCCAGTCAGGAACGGAAACCCAGTCAGAATCTGTTGCGCAGACCGAAAATGCGAAAGAGTCTGAGGAAATTACCGTAACAGATCAGGCCGGCAGAGAAGTTACTTTGAAAGGACCTGTTAAGAAGATAGTTTCTTCCTATTATATATCTACAGCCATAGCGATTGCCCTTGGGCTTGAAGATAATCTGGTAGGAATTGAAATGAAGGCGGATAGCCGGGAATTGTATAAGAAAGCGGCGCCTCAATTATTAGAGCTTCCGGCCGTTGGTTCCGGAAAAGGGATCAATGTAGAGGAAACTGCTAATTTAGAACCGGATGTTGTGATTTTACCCAAGAAGTTAAAGGACTCAGCACAGCAGTTTGAAAAGCTGGATATACCGGTCTTGGTAGTGGATCCGGAGACATTGGATAACTATCGTGACTGCGTGGCACTGATTGGTGCGGTTGCCGGAGTATCGGAAAAGGCATCCGAGTTAAATGCTTACTACCAGCTGAAGATGGATGAAGTAGAAGAAATGACCAGGGATCTGACGGATAAACCGACTGTTTACTTAGCTGCTGGAAGCAGTTATTTAAGCACCTGTACTTCAAAAATGTACCAGAACGATCTGATTGCCATGGCTGGCGGCACCAATGTGTCACAGGGGCTGGAAGACGGATACTGGGCAGAAGTATCACCCGAACAGCTGTTAGAATGGAATCCTGAATATATATTTGCAGTGAGCTATGCCGAGTATAATCTAACGGACATTACATCTGATGTGAAATTATCAGAAGTACAGGCAGTAAAAGACGGCAATGTTCAGACGTTCCCGTCTAATATAGAACCCTGGGATTACCCCACGCCTTCGTCGGTGTTAGGCATTCTCTGGCTGACCCATGTGCTTCATCCGGATTTGTATTCAAAAGAGGCATATATTCAGGAAGCCCAGGATTTTTATCAGAATTTCTTTGGCATTCAGGTTGAGGCATCTGATCTGGGGGTGTGATTGAAATTTAATGCCTGGTAATCCATCAGCACTGTCACTATCATTACTGCCCGGATGGAGTATCAGGATTTATAAAGGAGTTATATGAATACGAGAAAAAGGTTTTGGATTTTGACGATCATATTAGTTTGTGCCATACTCTTGTCCTGCTGCGTGGGAAGATACGAGTTATCCCTGTCGGATATCTTCGCTATTTTAACCGGGCAGGGTGGAAGTGTAATGGACCGGAAACTATTTTACCAGATTCGTCTGCCCAGGACCTTTTTTGTCGTTTTATCCGGCGGGGCATTGGCCCTGTCAGGTACGGTATATCAGGCTGTATTTCAGAATCCTTTAGTGTCACCGGATGTTCTGGGGGTGAGCAGCGGGTGTTCGGTAGGCGGAATACTGGGAATTCTATTTCTGGGACATTCGGTTCTGGCTTCCCAGGGAGTGACTTTTATATTTGGAATGGGCACTGTGGCACTGGCGATGCTGCTTGTTTCCTGGATGCGGGGAAATAAAAGGTATCTCATGATCATCGCAGGGATTATTGCAGGGTCATTAGCGGATTCGGTGATTATCTTTCTGAAATATACAGCAGATCCGAACCGGGAACTGGCTGCAATCGAATACTGGCTGATGGGAAGCTTCCAAAATGCCGGATGGGATTCTATTATCCGGGTGCTGCCGCTTATGGCTGGTGCCGGACTTTTACTTTTTTTGTTCCGCTGGAAAATGAAAGTACTGATTCTGGGGGATGAAGAAGCGGATGGCCTGGGCATTTCCCCACATTTGGTAAGGAATATTTCTTTGATTTGTGCTACAATACTGGTAGCGGTTGTGGTAAGCGAGGCAGGAGTGGTATCCTGGATCGGACTGATTGCACCGCACCTGATCCGTATGTTTAACGGTGATGATTATGTTAAGAATTTTTTCCAGAGTATTTTATTGGGAAGTATCCTTCTCTTACTGGCTGACATCTGTGCCAGAAGCCTTGCACAGTCTGAGATACCAATCAGCATTTTTACCTCGTTCTTTGGGGCAGCAGTGTTGGTAATATTCTTATGCAGAGGAAAAAACAGACATGAAAATTAGAGTAGAAAATGCTTCAGTATCAATTGGTAAAAAAGTAATATTGAAAGAAATCTGTATCTCTCTTCCGGAAAAAGAACTGGTTATGGTGATTGGTCCGAATGGATGCGGGAAAACGACTTTTCTGCGCATGCTCATGGGGTTTCAGAAACCTGAGAGCGGTAGTGTATTTTATGATGACAAAGCGCTTGCGGACCATACGGTGCTGGAAAAGAGCAGAAAAATGGCTTATATGCCTCAAAATCCCCGCAGGATGGAAGATGATGAAGTATTCGACTACGTGCTTTTAGGGGTTACCCCATATTTGAAGTATTTTTCCCTTCCCGGTAAGGAAGAGAAGGGGCGGGTTAAGGAAATACTGGCAGAACTTGGGCTTGACGGATTTAAAAGCCGCAGGATGGGAACCTTAAGCGGCGGCGAACAGCAGATGGTGGACTTTGCCAGAGCCAGAATGCAGAATACACCCTGGTTGATTTTAGACGAGCCAATGGCTTCCCTGGATTATAACAGGCAGCATGAATTTATGCACCGCCTGGTAGAATATGAAAAGCGGTATGGACAGGGAATTCTCATGAGCGTTCACGACCCGAATTTTGCTCTGCGTTATGCGGACCGGGTGATTGTGATGGGACAAGGTGAGATACATGGCATAGTAAGCCGCAGAGAAGATGGATTTGAAAATAAGCTGACCGGGATATTAAACAGATCATACGAAGGTCATTTACAATTAATAGAAAAAGAAGATTATCATTTTTATTACTGGAAGGAGGAAACACATGTTTCGAGCAAAGGAATTTGTGAAAGCAGCGAGTCTTGAAGAAGCATATGCGTTAAACCAGAAGAGAAGCAATATTGTGCTGGGCGGATTTGCATGGCTGAAGATGGGCGACAGGAATAAGCAGGCGGCAATTGATCTGTCCGGGCTGGGATTGGATACAATTGAAGAAAAGGAGGGTGAATTTTCCATAGGAGCGATGTGTACGCTTCGGATGCTGGAAACCCATGAGGGGCTGAAAAAAGCTTTTGGAGATATATTTAAAGAGTGTACGCGTCATATTGTAGGCGTGCAGTTTCGCAATTGTGCCACGGTGGGAGGCAGCATCTTCGGAAGATTTGGATTTTCCGATATTCTTACCTGCATGATGGCACTGGATACTTATGTGGAGCTCTATAAAGGCGGAATCATTCCACTGAGAGATTTTGTAAATATGCCAAAGGATTCCGACATTCTGGTAAGAGTGTTAATCAAAAAGGATGGACGAGAAGCAGCTTATCTCTCAGAGAGACAGACGAAGACGGATTTTCCGGTAATTGCCTGTTGCGTGGCTAAGGATGATGAACGGTGGTATGTGGCAGTGGGAGCGAGGCCCGGTCGCGCTGTGCAGGTGACTATTTGCTCAGATGAGGCAATGTCTGCTAAAGAACTGGCGGCAGAAGCATCAAGGAGATTTGTTTTTGGCAGCAATTTAAGAGGAAGCGCAGAGTACCGGGAACATCTGGCAGAGGTCTGTATCAGGCGCTGCGTCTGTAAAATTACAGGAGGTGAAGCATAAGCATGGAAATTAAATTTCATTTAAATGGAAAACCGGTAACGGCTGTTATAGAAGCAGGAGACGTATTATTAGATGTCGTTCGCGAAAAGGGCTGCTACAGCGTTAAGCGCGGGTGTGAGACGGCAAACTGCGGTTTATGTACTGTCCTTGTAGATGGAACTCCTGTGCTGTCCTGTTCTACGCCTGCGGCGCGGGCAAATGGAAGAAGGGTCACGACACTTGAGGGAATGCAGGAAGAAGCAAAGGCATTCGGATCATATCTGGCCAATGAAGGTGCAGAACAGTGCGGATTTTGCAGTCCGGGATTTATTATGAATGTGCTGGCTATGGAAAAGGAATTGGAACAGCCTACCGAAGAGGAGATCAAAGAATACCTGGCAGGTAATCTTTGCCGATGTACAGGATACATGGGGCAGCTGCGGGCAATCCATAAATATCTGAACAGGGAGGAAGATGGGCACAAAGACGGGAGGAATGTATGGAAATGAAACAGCGATTGGTGAATACACCGGTAATGAAAAAAGATGCCATGGCATTGGTGACCGGACAGCCGGTATATACAGAGGATCTGGCGCCGAAAGACTGTCTGATTGTAAAAGTACTCAGAAGCCCCCATGCGCATGCGCTTATTGAAGAAATTAATACTGCAGCGGCGCTTAAAGTTCCGGACATTGTGGGCATTTATACCTATGAGGATGTACCGAAGAAAAGATTTACAATGGCGGGACAGACCTACCCGGAGCCCAGCCCTTATGACCGGCTGATTCTGGATCAGAGAGTCCGGTTTGTGGGAGATGCGGTTGCAATTGTTGCAGGTGAAACGCAAAAGGCCGTGGACAGGGCAATGCGCCTGATCAAGGTAAAATATCAGGTTTGTGAGCCGGTACTGGATTTTCGAAAAGCAAAAGGGAACGTTATCTTAGTTCATCCGGAAGAAAACTGGAAAAGCCTGTGTCCGGTGGGAGCTGATAACAGGCAGAATCTCTGTGCCCAGGCAAGTGATGAACATGGCGATGTGGAAGGCGTTCTTAAAAAATGCAGCTACCGTGTGGAACAGACGTACCATACTAAGGCAAACCAGCAGGCGATGATGGAAACTTTCCGGACATTCTCCTATATGGATGTCTATGGAAGGCTGAATATCGTATCTTCCACCCAGGTTACGTTTCATGTAAGAAGAATTCTGTCCCATGCACTGGATATACCCAAATCCAAGATCCGTGTTATAAAGCCCAGAATCGGGGGAGGCTTTGGTGCTAAGCAGACAGTTGTGGCGGAAGTGTATCCCGCATTTGTAACCATGCAGACCGGAAGAGCCGCTAAGATTATTTATTCCCGTTATGAGTCACAGATCGCATCTTCTCCCCGGCATGAAATGGAAATCAAAGTGAGGCTGGGTGCGGATGAGGAAGGAATTATCAGGGCAATTGATGTCTATACCCTTTCCAATACCGGGGCTTATGGGGAACACGGACCTACTACGGTGGGGCTGTCCGGTCACAAATCCATCCCACTCTACGGAAAGCTGGATGCATTTAAATTCGCCTATGATGTAGTCTATACGAATGTAATGTCAGCAGGTGCATACCGCGGTTATGGGGCTACCCAGGGAATCTTTGCGGTGGAGTCGGCAGTAAATGAACTGGCTGCGCAGATGAAAATGGATCCTGTGGTTATAAGGCAGAAAAACATGGTACAGGAAGGCCAGGTTATGCCTGCGTACTATGGTGAAACCGCTAACAGCTGTGCACTGGACCGCTGTATGGCGCGGGCTGGGGAGATGATCGGCTGGAATGAGAAATATCCCCGTAAGGACATGGGAAATGGCAAGGTCAGGGGTGTAGGCGTAGCAATGGCTATGCAGGGTTCCTCTATTTCCAATGTAGACACGGCATCAGTTTCCATTAAAGTCAACGATGACGGATTTTACAGCCTCATGATCGGAGCTTCCGATATGGGAACAGGATGTGATACTATTCTGGCACAAATGGCGGCAGATTGTCTGAACTGCCAGATGGACGACATTGTAGTGCATGGCGTTGACACAGACATCTCACCTTATGACTCCGGTTCTTATGCATCCAGCACCACATATCTCACGGGAATGGCTGTGGTGAAAACATGTGAGAGCCTGATTCGTAAAATTTGTGAAAAGGGTGCAGGTTATCTGGGTCTTAAGATAGAACAGGTGGATTTTGACGGAGAAAAAGTCTATGAGACAGATGGAGATAAATTCATTACGTTAAAAGACATTGGAAACCTCGTTATGTGTAATAACGAAGAGGCGCTTACGGCTTCTGAAGCACATTCCTCTCCAGTATCTCCGCCGCCGTTTATGGTGGGAATGGCGGAAGTGGAAATTGACAAGGAAACCGGGCATATTGAATTAATCGATTATGTGGCGGTAGTAGACTGCGGAACTGTGGTAAATACCAATCTCGCCCGAATACAGGTAGAGGGCGGAATCGCCCAGGGAATCGGCATGGCGCTTTATGAAGACATTACCTATTCCGAAAAAGGGCAGATGTATCAGAATTCATTTATGCAGTATAAGCTTCCTGGCAGACAGGATGTGGGTAATGTTCGGGTGGAATTCGAAAGCAGCTATGAGCCAACCGGTCCCTTCGGAGCGAAATCCATTGGAGAGATCGTTATTAATACACCTTCTCCGGCGATAGCTCATGCAGTATACAATGCGGTGGGAGTGCAGATTCGCACACTTCCAATAACTTCCGAAAAAATATATTTTCAAATGCAGGAGAATGATTCATGAACCTGGCATTGATCTTACTGGCGGCTGGAAACAGCCGTCGTTTTAAAAGCAATAAACTGCTCCATGAGATAGAGGGAATCCCTATGTATCTTCATATTGTGAGGGAAATAGAAAAATTGCCCGCCGATCTGTTTGAATCAAAAATTATAGTGACCCAGTATCCCAGGATAGAGCAGGAAATGGATAAACAAGGGTATTGTACCATCTATAATGCGCATAGTGACTGGGGGATATCACACTCTATACAGTTAGGCATAACAGCACTCTTAACAGAAAATAAGCCTTTTGACGGAATCTGTTTTGCGGTATGTGATCAGCCCTGGCTAACAGCAAAAACCATTGATAAGCTCATTGAAACCTGGCAGTTGTCTAAAAAAGGCATTGCCTGTCTGAAATATCAGGAACAAACCGGTAATCCGGTGATCTTCCACTGGAAATATAAAGAAGAACTGATGAGTCTTAGCGGCGATACAGGCGGGAAAAAAGTTCTAAACTGCCATAATCAGGATGTGGTGTATTATGAGCTGCCGGAGGGCAGAGAATTAGAAGACGTAGACAGCCTTTCATGAAAGCTTCAGTCAGGACAGGGCGAATTCAGGCAGGATTCGTTGTGTGATACAGGGAATATATTTCGTTAACGCAGCATATATATTATACAGGACAATTTTTCTTTGCAGCAACAAAGAGAAAAGGGGGCGATTATATGAAGCGGCTGATTCACTTATTTCCGGTAATAGTACTGGTGCTGTCATGTGTTTTCAGTGCATTTCTGGTACTTGATTTTTGTAATCCGGCAATGAATCTGGTAGATACCAAGGTTTCCCATCTTTTGTTATGGGCATTTTGTATTCTATCTATCATATGCACCGTGAGCCGGATGTATGAAGATCGCAGACAGGAAGTTTTATCCGGGGATGATCCCCAGGAATGGTGTTAAAACATTTCCGCATAGTGACCGCTAAATGAAATGCAGAGGGGACATGAATGGAAAGAAGAATGGAAAGAAGAATGGAAAGATGAACGCAAAAATGAACGGAAAGATGAATGGAATGATGATTGGGAACATGAATGGAAGGATGATTGGGAACATGGAGCAGGAACATGGTGGCATGCCAATTTGACTGGCTATACATGGAAATTAAGGAGCAGACAGGGCAAATAGTAGAAAAATATTTTCAGGATGGTAAATAATGAAAATATATATTATAATAAATTTGAGCATGTCTGAAAATTCAAGAAATAAAGGAAATTAAAAAAATACAGGAAATACAGGAAAAGCATAAGAAAATGCACATTTGTATTTAAACATTTTCAGCGTGCGGATGAATACTAAATTGGAATCATGAGAGGAGCATTGTATTATGAAAGATGAATACATTGAATTCACCATCGGTAAGCAGAAGAGTATTGCCCTGATTGCCCATGATGGAAAAAAACAGGAATTAATTGAATGGTGTGAGGAGAATAAAGAAATCCTGAAAAATCATTTTCTCTGTGGAACAGGCACGACAGCCAGGATGATTACAGACAAGACAGGACTTCCTGTGAAAGGCTACAACAGCGGACCATTAGGTGGAGATCAGCAGATCGGTGCTAAAATTGTAGAAGGCAATATTAACTTTGTAATTTTCTTTTCTGATCCTCTGGAAGCGCAGCCCCATGATCCGGATGTTAAGGCACTTCTTAGAATTGCCCAGGTATATGACATTCCTATCGCAAATAACAAGGCTACCGCAGACTTTATGATCACTTCTAAATTTATGGACAGTGAGTATAATCATCAGGTCATCAACTTCAAGAGAAATATTCAGGAAAGAGCCAAAACATTATAAGAGATGTTTTGAAAATGAATATGGTAAAAAAATAAAAGTCTTTTTTCCTAAAGCTATGGAAAAAAGACTTTTTTGTATTGCTGCATTGTATTTATTCCCTACAGGAACCGCTATATCTTCTTCAGTACAAAATGTACATAAAAGGAACAGCCAATAATCAGACAGCCTGACAGCACGAACAGGAATTGCATGCCGTTTACAGCCATGCCAAACAGATTTCCGGAAGGCAGTATGGCTAAAAGGGCAGCACCTAAAAGGCTGGATGCAAAACCGATCATTCCGGCATAGGCACTGTTGGCACCAACAAAAAGCATTTGATTATTATCCGGTGCATATTGATATTGAACGTTAAATACAGAAATGGCAATACCACCCCAGGCAATTCCGGACAGCGACTGCAGAACAGGCTGCAAAACCAGGCAGGTTTCTTTCGTCATAAAGAACCAGCTGATGTGCACACATCCAAGAAGCAGCATGGAGGTTTTGGTAACCCAAAGCCATGATTTGCGGTCTGCCAGTCTTCCCCAGATGCCGGAGGCAAATACTCTGGATAAGGAGGCAATAAGACCTAAAAATGTCATATAGGTATAATCCAGATTCAGCCCGGTAACCATATATACACTGAAAAATGGAGCGGCAATCTGGAGTCCCAGATTCCAGAATCCATAAAATCCGATTATTTTACGAAAACCTTTATTTTTTAACGGTTCTGTAAAAACGTGTTTCAGGCGGGTTCGTTCTTTGTACTCCTTTTCCACAGGTTCTTTAGCGGAGGAAAAACAATAGAAATCAACAAATGTCATGGCAAGGACTGCCAAACCAATTGTTAAAAAGCCTGCCTGTTCGGCATTCTGTCCGCGGAACCAGTCCAGCAGTTTTCCCATGGACAGAGAAACGATGGTGGTAAAAGCCAATGCCTTGGCATCCCTTTTACCAAGATAAGAACCAAGTTCTCTTCCCGGTACCAGTTTCCTCAGCCAGTTTCCTGCACCTGTTCCGATAAATGCTCCACACCCATGCGCTGCTGCGAAAATGCCTACCACTGCGGCAAGCCGGAAGGCAGGTTCTCTGACAAACAGAGGCACAAAGAAAATCAGGGTCAGCAGCAGGCGGTGCATCAGGGCAAGAAAAGCAATGATAAATTTTTTCTCTCGGAGGTTTTCCAGAACTACCGTAGAAAAAAGCTGTACCACACAAAGTAATGTGGGGATTGCGCCGATTATACCGTTTAAGGAGTCATCAGCTCCCATCATACTTGCGTATCCGGAAAGGAAGGCTCCACTGGTCAGGGCGAGCACCCCGTTTGCCATGCTTCCCTCCAGAACGAAGAGGCTGCGGGCTCTTTTAAAATCGGCTTCATTCATTGGCTGACGGCTGTAATAGGTATCAGAAATAAACGTTCTCATGTGAGTTATAGCATACATGATAAAAATACCCTTTCTTTTTTTCGCTTTATTTGATATTCTGTATGTAATTTGATGCTTTGTGATGTTGTTCACGCTATCTCTTATCACTCACGGATAAGCCATTGCCACGGCATAACACAACAGGTGAGCGTGCCCTTCGCTGCAGGAGGCTTTAAATGGGCATGTGGTGTTACTCTTTCCAGGCTTGCCTGTGAATCACAATGTGCCATCAAATTAACTCTATTTTGTCATTAACAGGCGTTTTCTACAAGAAGAGAAATGGCAATAATAACATGAAAATTCCGACTTTTCAAAATACATGGGAGGAAATGATGGAAAGCTTTTTACACTTAAAGGGAATTCTTCCGGTTACGGCATGGAACGCCGGATATTTTAAGAGCAGGGGACTTGGTACCCATGCAGACAGGACAATTGATTCCTTTGAAATCATTTATGTGAATTCAGGTACACTTGGAATCTATGAAGAAGGGAAGCAATTTGAAGTGCCAAAAGGGCATGCTTTGATATTGTTCCCCGGCAGGCATCACTGGGGAAGCAGACAGTTTGAGAAAGACCTTACATTTTACTGGATGCATTTCCAGATTGATAAGAAATCAGAAGCGGGGGATGATATGATGTCATTGCCTCAATTAGTGCGCCTTGTAAAGCCCGAACAATTTGTGGAGCTTTTCCGGCGTTTTATAAAGCGGCAGGAACGTTACAGTGAAGACCGGACCGTATTGAATTTAATCTTGCTGGAGATTTTATGCGAATTATCCGACTCGGCATATCCCCTGGAAATCAGTACAACTAAAGTGGTTCTGGCAAATCAGGCAGACCAGTATATCCGCCTGCATTTGAATGAGACTCTGTCTTCGAATCTCATTGCAGAGGCATTATCCTGTAATCCGGATTATCTGGGACGTATTTATCACGAGATTTATAATAAAACTTTGACCGAGTCCATTCATACATACCGTTTGAATAAGGCGAGCAGGCTGCTTATAGAGACTACCGCCAATGTAAATGAAATTGCAGTCCAGTGCGGTTATCCGGATGCGGATTATTTCCGTAAGAATTTCAAAAAGTACCGTGGCATGACGCCCAAAGAGTATCGGCAGACTTACTGTCTCGTCTCTACGGACATTGAAGAATAGTACCTTTTGAAATATTTAGGACAGGCCGTACGCTGTTAGGGATGGTATCACTGGTTATATCAGATTTTTTACAGAGGCACGTTCCACCAGTTCCACATCCAGGGTGATTTGTCCGGGAGAGGCATCTTTGTCTTCTAACTGCTGAAAGAGCTGGCTTGTAGCTGATTTGGCTTTTTCCATGATGTCCTGGCGGATGGTGGTAAGCGGCGGTGTAATCTGCCGGCTCAAGGGGAAATCATCGAAGCCGATTACAGAGATATCTTCGGGGACACGGATGTCGTACTTTTTAAATCCTTCGATCAGTGAAAAAGCAATTTGGTCCGCCGTTACGAAAAGCCCGGTTACTTCAGATAAAACGGGCTTTAATTTCAGTGCAAGGGAGGGATCATTTACCGGATCGCGGAAGGTAAAAATAAGTTCCTCTTTTAATGGACATCCGTGTTCTTTTAGCACATCCTGAAATCCCTTCAAGCGCTGATCCACAACTCCATTTTTCTGGGTAATCTCAGGACTGATAAAAGCAAGGGAAGTATGTCCTCTTTTTATATAATATTCCGCGGCAAGCCTGCCGCCTTTATAATCGTCAATCCCTACATTTGTGATCTGGCTTATGGGACTGTAACTGTCTGTGAACACCAGTGGGATTTTATTTGCACTTAGAATCTCGCTCATGACAGAGTCAAAACCGCCTACGAAAATAGCACCTTCCACATTCCAGGAGCGCAGGCTGTAAGTAACATCTTTGTAGTCGCTGACATAGCGCAGAATTAAAAAATACCCTTTTTCCTGCACATAACGGGTAATTTCTCCCAGAAAAATGGCATGATAAGAATCCTCCAGCGGGTTGCCGTCACCATGGTACAGCATGAGAAGGGCAATCAGCCTGGAAGATTTCGCCGCCAGAGCCCGGGCAGAAGAATTGGGAACGTAGCCTCGTTTCGCGGCAATTTCCTTTATTTTATCGGCTGTTTTTTCCGATACTTTTGTGGTATTTCCATTCATTACGCGGGATACAGTCATAATGCTGACGCCCGCCTCTTCGGCAATATCTTTTAATGTAATCATTATATGTTACACCTTTCATTCTTATAATCTTGCATTTTCAGTCATCTAGCATGCTTCACTTTACGGGGCTTAACACCAAATTCGGGTTATATAGCCTGCTATGCACGGCTTTATTCAGTATAAATCTTCTACATATTGTGATGTATTGCATACTATTACGTATAAATTTGGGTTTAGCTGAGAAAGGGACGCTTTGTGTAATATAGGTAGTGTGCGGAAAGATGGGGGTGGGAAACTGATATGGACTCCGTCAGCTTGCCGCAGAACTGGTATTTTCTAACCTTTGCGGAGCGCTTTTTGGCGGCACGCGGGCATTCACCGAGAAATCCTGATGCATTTCTCGGTTCAGTGCCCGCTTAGTATCCG
>OATB01000498.1_pt1 | contig 27100 bp, 31 predicted proteins | sample 1494941 | NCBI WGS metagenome assembly OATB01 (sample SAMEA2579931, study PRJEB22360) | human gut metagenome | reverse complement strand
TTGTGAAGTATGGCAGCGCACCGATAGCCCGGTAACGTTGCAGGGTCTTGATACTAACTTTGAACAGTAGGCACAAGTCCTGATTATCCAACAGGTTATCATCTTCGGGCAATACCTTGTCTGCATTGCGCAGTACCCGTATGTCCTTGCAAAGTTCTTCCAGCTTGGCATATAATTTCTGCATCCATTCGCTGAACTCGTTATTTTCTATATACATAGTCGCTTCATATTTCAGATTATACCTTTTGTAATTTGATGAAGCAAAGTTCAGAAAAAGAGTGTAAGATAATTACGAGGGCGCACATGGAATCCATTATAAATAAATCGTAAATCGCTGATTATCTATATCCTTTTTTATCGTGTTCTTTTCGGATAAGGTCTGCCAGTCCATTAAGAAATTCGGTAAGTTTACCCGGCTTACGCTTTATTACATCCTCATGTTTTTGGTGACAGTCGCTTATCTTGATGTTAAACAACCATTCAAAACCTTTGGATAAGTCTACCAAATAGGCTGGCTTACCATTTTTATACACGACATCTTTGGAGAGGAATAGACCACTTATCATTTCCATGATATTGATAAGGGTTGTTTTATCTGTTAAGTAGAGAGGAGAAAGAGAGTCTTTGTTAGTATGTTTTTCAAACTGTTCCGGAAACTTAATACGCCATTCTATCAAACGTATTTCTGTGTTCAAAAGCCCTATTGCTTCGTCAATTAAATACAAATAGGGCATTTTTTTCTTGCTCAAATCGCACACGATACGATTTAAGACGATACAAACCAAAAGAAAAATAACGTAGTAATACGCCATAATTCTGTTCGTTGATACTGAAATTGGCAACATGAATAGCTAATTCTTCAATAGCTTTTGCCAATTCAGATGCAGAAACTTTACGCTGTGAGTATTCCAACAATAGTTGGAAAAACCTCTGTTTAATAATTGTGTTCATATAAAATAATCAAAGTTCGATAAATGGTAGTTTTACAGTGAAATTTGTTTCCGTTTTCACGATATTAATTTCTTGCTTATATAATGAATATTGTTTCTTTAAATTATTCAATCCCATACCATTTTGGGTGACGTAGTTTCGTAATTGCAAATTATTAGAGACTGTTACCCCGTTTGTTTCTACTTTGACATGGATAATCAAAGGAGATTCATTGGTGCTGATATTATGTTTAATCGCATTCTCAACAAGCAACTGTATGCTTGCAGGAATAATAGATTTATGTTGGTTCTTACCATTGTTGTTAATAGAAACTTGCAATGCCTCTCCGAAACGTATTTGTTCTAAAAATAAATAAGAATCAGTGAATAACAATTCTTCTTCCAGTGTGACAGTCTGTCGTTCATGAGTTGTGAGCAAGTAACGATATACGTTGGATAGTTTTTTGGTAAAGAGGTTTGTTTTTCCTGCATCCTGATAAGCAAGCGACGATAATACATTTAGGCAATTAAACAAGAAATGGGGGTTGACTTGGTTTTTTAGTGCTTCAAATTGGTATAGATTCTTTTCTTTTTCCACTTCTACCTGTTTTAGGTTAAAATAGAAAAGTTCGATTTGCAGCACAACAAGCCAGTTCCAAGGTATAACTAAAATGGAGGCTTTTATAGCTTCTTTTATCGAAGGCAAACCGGAACAATAATTGATAAAACTGGGCAAAATCAATGCGATTGATGTTGTAATCAGTAGGTTTGCACTGATTCTGAGCGTATTGCTCTTTATCGTATTATATCTGACAATATATAAGTCGAATATTCCGAATAACAGGCAAAAAGGGATATTTATCAGAAATTGTATGAAAAATCTATCAGGTAATGTTCCGAACCGGGCGAAAACGCTTACCGCTACTGTTACAAACAGTGATACGATTATCATGACAATATATAATATGGCATACTTCCGTTTCATACAGTATATTTTAATAGATTTACAAAATGCCATCTACCCACTTAAGGAATTTTTCCGCACGGTTTCGGCTCACTAATACTTCATGAGGACATTCCGGTTGGAAGTGCAATTTTAGACGGCCTATGAAATGTTTTGATATTTTTTTTATGCTTCGGATATTTGCAATACAATTCCTGGAAGTACGGAAAAACATAGTATAATCCAATATTTCTTCTAATTGTCCTAATGAGTAACTGACAATATATCTTTGACCTGTAAAAAGATGTAGATATACATATTTTTCCTCACTGTAAAAGAAAGCAATATCAGTGGTTTCTACATATCGGTAAGAATCGCCAATTTGTATTAGAAAACGGTTCTTCCGGTTGGTGAAAATGTATGCTTTCTCCAATTGTTTATATTCCAATGTTTGGGATGTGATGCAATTGTTGTGTTCAAACTTACGCAATGCGGTGTCCAATTCCTTCTCATCAACAGGCTTTAATAGATAATCTATACTATTGAGCTTAAATGCTTTCAAAGCGTATTCATCGTATGCGGTGGTGAAGATGAGGGGAATATCAACCGGGTATTGTTCAAATATCTCAAAACATACTCCATCGGATAGACGTATATCGACAATTATTAAGTCTATATTTCCTTGCTTCAATATGAGTAAGGATTGCTCCACACTCTTAGCCCAATTGCTTAACAGATAGTCCGGTCTTATTTTTTGTATCATCCGTCTTATCTCTTCATAAGCGAAATGCTCATCCTCTATTAATAAATATTTTATCATGATGTTAGCTAAATTAAAATGCGATTTTCCAAAGATAGGAAAACTCTTTCATTCTATCGCTTATCGTATTTTTTAATATAATTAAAACTTAAATCTTAATCCAGCAGAAGTTCGTAATGCTACATCAAACCACAGGTTTTCTTCTTCATTGTCATCTTTCAGTGCATTCAAGAAACCTTTTAGGTTCTGTTCGGACATTGTTATTCCTCGAAGCCAGTTTCCCCCTAAGCCTGCATAAAGTTCCATGTGCTTGCTTAACCGGAACGATGGACATACATATGACTTTAACATTACAGTCGAATAAATTTGAGATTTTCCGTTAATATCCATAACAGAGGACATTCCATCTGCTTCAAGAGCAACCAATTCTATTTTTATCTGTCGGTTTAACCAAACAGACGATGACATTTTCAGACCGCTTGACACATCTATTTTGAACTCATACCTACCCCTTTTCTGCCAATTTAAATACATCATGGGCATAACGATAGGAATACCGAAAGAGTTGGTGAGTCCTATGCCTGCTCCTAAACTTAAATTCTTATTCAATTTATACACAAATACAATCCCGCCATTAGCCAATATGCTTTTTGCGGAAATTTCATTGGTTGCTGCATAAATTCCCCCACCAGCAGAAGCTATAAAACTCCATTTCTTTGAAATAGGTCTGATGTGTGTTATATTAAAGCTACCATTGAATATATTATCGGGATTGAGCTCTTGGGCTTGTCCTTGATTAGCAAGGATACTATAAGCCAAGCGAACATTGGCAGCCCAAATAATCGGCTGCTTTTCATCATTGTATTTCATGGAAAGTGGAATATTATAGCCACCTGACAATATTCGCATATTTCCCGAACCATATTGGTTGTTCAACCCGTCTTTGAGAATACTTGTTGGGATATAGTCATATTGAATATACCCTTGTCCATAACTATAAGAATGAAATAATGCAACGATGAGTGTTAGAACAAACTTCATAAATTGTTTTATTTGTTGCAAATTTAATTCTGCAAAAGTGGTAAAGCAAGTGCTTATTGATGAAGTGTAAAATTGATGATATGAAATGCAGAATTTAACGGATGAAATGGTTTAGTTTATGTTTTTGTTTAGATATTCAAACGGACTAAACTTATTGTTATAGACAGCAAAATATACATGCTGGCGAAAAGAAAAATAGTATTCTCTTTTCGCCAGTTGCAAGGTTTGTAGCTTTAATAATTTGAGGAAGCTATGAACTCCTTAATTTCTTCTTCGGTTGGAAGTTCTATCATGTACTTTTGTACAAAGATATTCGGGTCTAATCCAGCAGTAGCATACTTAACTAATGTATCTCCCTTTTCGGTGCAGAGCAAAATGCCGACAGGTGGATTATCATCCGGCTGCATCACTTCCGCTTTGAAGTAGTTGAGATACATATTCAATTGTGAAGCATACTCATGGCGGAACTTGTCTATCTTCAATTCCACAATGATATGGCATTTCAGAATGCGGTGATAGAACACAAGGTCGGCAAAGAAATAATCTTCGTCTATCAAGATACGTTTTTGCCGGGCTTCAAAGCAGAAACCATGTCCCATTTCCAATAAAAAGTGTTGCAGGTTGTCAAGAATGGATTGTTCCAAATCGTTTTCCGTCACCAATGCACGTTCATTCAGTCCTAAGAACTCCAACGTAACAGGGGTGTTGATAACATCTTTAGGTTGCAATAAGGTTGCTTGTTGCTGGACTAAAGCGGAAAGGGCTTCTTTGTTTTTGGATAGTCCGCTACGTTCGTAATATAAAGATGCTATTTGTCGCTCCAACTCCTTTACAGACCAGCAGCCACGAATGGTTTCCATTTCATAGAAAGCACGTTTTACCGGGTTCTCAATTCCCGATATAGTGTTTAAATGGGTGGAAGATAATCTGTTGAATAATCTATCAGCCGGAATCATCCATGTTTCGGTTTGTGGGTATTCTGTTGATAGTTTCCAAATGCCATTTTCAGATTCGGCGGTCACCAACCGCCGAATTGGTTCAGTGAATTCGGCGGTCAATGACTGCCGAATTTGAATTTGTGATGCAATGTATTGTGTGATAGGTTCTTTTAGCTGTGGATAAACAAGGTACAACCGTCTAAATTCCCTGAATCTACGTTCATTCAGACCTTTTGTTCTCAGTCGTTGTTCCAGTCTTTTCAACAATTGTTCACCGTAGGCGGCACGGTCTTCTCCGTTCTGCTCAAACTCCACGATATAGCACCCCATAAGCCAGTTACGGGAAGTAAGGGCAAGGTTTACAGCGTGTGCGGCTTGTGCCTGCAACGTGTTCTGTATCGTGCTGATATGTTTTACTAATGCTTCAAAGTTCATAGTTACAAAGATAAGTCTTTTATGATTAAAATTTTAGTTCGGGCAAGCTGTTTATTGCTTCCTCTTTCAATTTATCCACCGCACGGGTGTACTTCTCCGTATGCTTCAATCCGCTATGCCCTAAAAGGCTGGCTACGGTTTTGATATTTGCCCCATTGTTCAGGATGTTCACGGCAAACGAATGCCGGGCACAATGCCAGCTTATATGTTTGTCTATCCCAGCTCTCTTTACCCAACGCTTTACTGACTTGCAGCAGCTTTCGTAAGTAGGTAAATCGAATATCAAAGAGTTTTTATCTGCCGGGGCTTCACCAATGATAGACAATAGACCGTCATTCAGAGGAATAACCACACCACTACTGGCAGAATGTCCCTTTGTCTTACTTTGCTCAAACTTCAATAACCGATTAGCGTAATCCACATTCTTATAGGTAAGGTCTTTTACATCACAGAAACGCAAACCACTGTATAAGCAGAAGATAAAAGCCCGTCTGACATTCGGGTTCTCGTTGTCATAATGGCAAGCCGCCAACTTTTGGATTTCTTCGGGAGAAAGAACATCTTTCCGAAGCATTTGGCTATCCACTTTGCAGGCAACACTTTTGCATGGGTCTTTCAACATTACATCGTGGTCAATCGCATATCGAATAACTTTCTTGAAACGCTGGTAAATGCTTTTAGCACCCTCTCCCACACTTCGGGATTGCAGATAGGCTACAAACTGCTCCATCATTTCTTTGGTGATAAGTTCCGGTTTGATACTAAACTCATTCATGGGGTATTGCTCTTTTAAGAAGTCCTTAAAACGGTTAAGCGCAATTTGTACCATGCGAATATCTTTCTTGGTATAACTGTTGATATAGGCTTGAAAATAGTCTAAGAAATTAACCGTCCTGTCTTTCTTCAAACGGTAGCCCAACATGCTTTCTTTGAACTCTTGTTCACGTTCCGCACGTATGCGCATGGCGAGTTCCAAAGTTTCCTTGTTCTGTTGCCGTTCCGCAGGAGTACGTGGTTTGTCTATCAGATACAGGCTAAGGTTTTCTTTTCGTCTGTGGTGCTTTACTGCAAACTTGGGCTTGCCTTGCATCTTTCCACTATCATAATACACTTGATTACCGTTTTCATCCAATACGGGCTTTTCCTCTCTACCTAAATAATACTCTAAGTAAAGGCTAATTCTACCATCCGAGAGCTTATTTTGCTCTAACTTGGGGTTTTCTTTCGTTTTATTTTCTAACTTTGCCATTGTTTAGAGGTTTTATCCCGATTTAGGTACCATAACCGGGTGATTACGCTAAATAGTTGATTTTCTTTTGTTTTCCGATATTGCAAAGGTACAAAAGAAAATGATATTTCAAAGTGTACTAAAAGTGTACTGAATAACGGAAAATGGGCAAAATATGGCAAAAACAGAGAAAATAGGAAATATGCAAATTATTGATAATAAGGAAGATAAATTCTTTTGTTTTCCTATGATTTCTATGCCTTGTACCGGGTCTGGGTACTGAAGCGGAGAAAGTTGAAAAACTCTCTCCGTTTTTCTTTTCTACTCCTCGTAACTCGTTGGTTTGCTGATAGATTAAATCAAGCACTTTGTTATAAGAATTGGTTCGATATGTTTTTCCGTCAAATTCGATTTTTTCAGGAAACATCGAACTTATCAGCTTAATTTTCACCCCTACAGACGCATCTCTTATATAGCTATCTATATTGTTTATCAGATTGATAGAGTAGTTTAGTTTTGGTTCGATATTACTACGGTTAGGGTTCTCACGCATTTCAATCTGTTGTTGCATGGCTGAGGCTTCTTTTGTATATCTCTCCAACATTCTGTTATATTCTTCTTTGGTTAAATCTCCGTCCAGATATTTATCTTCAATGCTGTTGATGCGTTTTTGGACGGTAGAAAGTTCATTTTGCAGTGCTGCTACTTCTTTTTTACTTTCTCCTTTGCGTTCACTTTGCAAATCCTTTAGAATTTCGTTATACAAGTCCAATACCGTTTTATTGGGCTTTAATTGGGCTGTGTATCGAGCGAACTCTTCGTTTACGTTCTCTGCTCTCATTCTTATATGTTTTTGATTGTTACAACAAAAGTAGTAGGTGTATTTGCCGCCATTGCCCGAACTTGTCGCACCAGTTAGGGCACAACCACATACGGGACAGATTAAAAACTTCCGCAAATACAAATCGGGGTTTATAGCTTTGGATAGTTTGGGTGTTTTCTTTCTTTTACCGTCCAAAGTCTCTTGAACTTTATAGAATGTTTCTTCGTCTATAATTGCTTCATGTTCACCGTTTACATAATATTCGGGTTCTCCTTTGTATGCTGGCACACGTATTTTGCCAATGTAGAATTTATTACGCAACATTTCAAGAAATGAACTTTCAGGTATATTATATCCTTTTCTTGCAAATTTCCTACGGATATAGCAAGGTGTTTCAATATCTTTAGCCACTTCTTTAAACATGGCTTGTATAAATGGTGCTGTATTGGTATCTATTTCTACATGGGTTTCATGTTTGCTAATACGTACATTCTTATATCCTTCTTGGTGTTTTATTAGCACATTTTCCTTTTGCCAATGTTCCATGAATACCGTCCATTGTGTCTTTTGACCTTTTGATGTTGTCGCATTGTGCCTGTATTCCAATAATAGGGGCCAGGTGTCTGAATTGAAGTCTAAAGGTGCTTCAATTGCATTTGGTTCAACTCCCGATTTAAGTAATTCTTTTAGGTTCTCACTGGCACTGATAATGTCTCGTGAATATCTATCCCACTGCAAGAATAGTAATTTGTTTACTCTACTTTTGTTTTTACGTATATAATTCATTATTCCTTGTATGACAGGACGCTTTTCAAATGTTTTAGCACTCTCATCCTCTCTGTATGGGATATTGTCAATGATATTATATCCCATTTGGTTACAATACTTCCGTAGACGTTCTTCTTGTACGTCTAAGCTGGCTCCTAATGTTTGTTCATTTGAACTTACTCTATAATATATTATTACATTTGCATTAATATATTATTACATTTGCATTCATAATTCTTGTTTTTTAGTTAATGCTATTTTTTCATTCTCTATCTGCAATTTTGCTAATTGTACCTTGCAGATTTACATACCTCATTTTTATGTAATTTGACATATTCTACTTTTAGCAAGATATTACTTTACAGTTGTTAACTCTTTTAAAGTGTCCGTATCTTCATTCCGATTGCTAAAAATTGTTTTCCTATTTTCCATCCGATAACTGTTTCCCGACAGCTGTATAATCTCACAACAGTAGAGCAGTCTGTCAAGCAATGCCGCTGCGACAGCTTCCTCTCCCGGTGTTACCAGTCATTCTGTAAGGGAGTAGTTGGCTGTAACGATAAGCGATGTCTTTTCCTGAAACTCATTCACCAGTTTGAACAGCAACATGACATTTTCTCTTTTCAAGGGAAAGAGTGTGGCATTGTCAATGGCCAGCAGCTGTGCCTTCGTGATCCGTTTGTAAGTTTTCATCGCATGCCGGGAAACATCCCTTGTCTTCAGGCAGGTCAGAAGATCTTCCAGCGTAACCATATACGCCCTGTATCCGTTTTTCACCGCCTCATGGATAAGCCTGGCGGCGATATAGGTCTTTCCTGTTCCGGATCTCCTCCCTGAGACAGGCGAGCAGAAACTCCGGATAGGTCAGCTGCTTTTCCTGGGCCTGATGCAGCAGTTCCTCCAGATGTTCGGCCAGATTGCCCAGCTTGAGCATACGTGCACATTCCATGAGTTCCTTCTTATGTCTTGTCATATTCCCTAAGTATTTCGTTATAAGACTGTATCAAGCCGCCTTGTCGGGGCAGGCAATCCTCCAGTCCGTATGTTTCCGTTCCATTGTCCTTCCCCCTGCACACATATTCACACAGGCTTTTAACCGAGTCCCCGTTATAGATGCCTTTGTCAAGGCATATGCGTATGGCCTCTATCAGCGTGTTCTTGTCATATCCGGGAATTATGCGCAGGATCACCTCCGGATTATCCCTGTAGTAACGTTTTTTCCTCCTTTTCAGATTATCCATCCACATGGCTACCTCCCTGTTGTCGGACACATGAAAAAGGATGCGTTCGGCTATTTTCACTCCGGCGTTTCTCGGTTTCCTGTGGGAGTCGTCATAAACGGTCCTTCCCTTCCGGGTACAGAGCACATGCCGGCAGATGAGCTTCCCCGTATCCTTGTTGTACAGCTCCACATTCCCTTCCGTCTCCTGCAGCCAGACAGTTGTCTGCCCGCTCCGGTAAGTTCCGCATGGCAGGCTGTAATGATTCCCCCTGTACTGCACTGTATTGTCCTTGCGGACATGGTATTCCCTCATCTCCTCCTGCGGTGGCTGTGGCGTCCCATGATAGGGTATGAGAAAACTTTTCTCCACGGCAAACTCTTCCCGTGGGACAAGACGGGCGGTCCCGTGCACCTTCCCGTTCCCCGTCCTTTCGAGCCATTCGAGGGCCTCCCTGTTCAGACTGTCGATATCACGGAACACACGTGCCACCAGAAAGTTCTCCTTCACATATTTCACTACGTTCTCGACCTTGCCTTTTGACTCGGGGTCGGCCTTATGGCAGAACACCGGCTGGAAATGCTGCTCCCTGACAAACGTCTGGAACTTCCTTGTCAGCATCAGGTCTCCCAGGTTCTCCCGGGAAATCAGCACCCTGTCCTGGTCATAAAGGATCTTTTCCGGTTTCCCTCCGAAATACTCAAAAGCGCGCTCGTGTGCATAGATGGCGCGCTCCGTGTCGAAAGGGCGACGGCTGAAACAGGTGAACTTGTAGCGTGAACGTGCCAGGACGATCGCAAAAAAATAGACTTTCGTGCTTCTGCCGTTTTCCGCGGACATCCATTTCTCCCCGAGATCTGCCTGCGCATACTTCCCATAGGGGGTATCCGGCAGTTTCTCATAGTCCCTGCGTATCCTGGCCTCCGACTTCTTTCCGATGCCATATTTGCAGCGCACCTTTTCTACAAAATTGAATACGGTCTTGTCGCACACTTTCGGGAAATCCGGATAGCATTCTCTAAGCCAGTCATGCATCCGTGCGGCCGATATGTACGGATATTCCTCCAGAGTCCCCCGCACATACTCCTCGTATCCTGCCAGTTTCAGCGTGTATTTGCGATGCGAATTCCGCCTCCTTACAAAATCTTCCCGGGACATCTGCAGATATTTCCGCACGGTGCTTCTGTCCACTCCCAGGTGCTTCCCGATCTGTGTCTTGTTTAATCCTTTCGACTGAAGCTCTCTAACCTTGTACCACATATACTGTTTCTCTTTAAAAAATCGGCTCGTTGTTATCATAATGATGTCTGTCTTTTTGAGCCGGCAAAGATAGACATCCCCGGAAAAGTGCGGTATTCGCATTTTCCATTTTCCTGCTGATAAAGTTATAAATTACATACAGAAAGGAAAAATATACGAGGTGCAGTACAGCATCCCGGAAGGCTATCCCGAAAAACTCCTCCCGGTGAAGGTGAAGATAACCTCCAACCACAGCGTGCCCAGCCACCGAAAGACCACTTTGTGGCCTTATACCAATGAGTTTCGACATCGTGCGCAACGGAGAAGCCCAAAAAGTCAATCCGCCCTATGGGTTCAAGTACCTCTACACGATGGATAACTATGATTCTTCCGATGGAGGCTCTTCCTTACTATTATGATTTGGGCTATAGGTTTACACAGAAATATTGGGGCAAAGGATATGCCACAGAAGCTTCTGCCGCTTTGATGGATTATGCTTTCAATAAACTGAAGATTCCGTGTGTCTATGCCCTCATTGAAGCCGACAATTTGAAATCAAGGCGTGTTTTAGAGAAAGTAGGATTCCACGAAGATAAGCCTATGACGATTGACGGTGTACCTCATGTACAATTCAAAGCAATAAAGCCAATGTGAGGACGTAAACCATATCTGTATGGGACATCATGATAAGGAATACGTTTATTTGTTTATGTGTTATCGTGATAGGAATGTTAGTTTTACCTTTTGCGGCACTCTCCTCGCATTAGAATATAACGGTATGACATTGTATGATATTATTCTTAGTCCTCAATCCAGTGTTCTCAATCGTATTGGGAACTTTTTTCATAAAACCGCTGAAAGAAAGAATAATATTTTTCATCGGTTTTATTTAGAAAGAATAAAGTTGTTCGTATATTTGCGAACATAAAAATAAGAAGACTATGGAATCCAAGAAATATACATTGGAACAAGAGCAGATAGCCCGCTTTGCCAAAGCGATGGGGCATCCGGCAAGAATGGCTATTCTTGAATTCTTAGCCAAGCAGGATTGCTGTTTTTTCGGAGATATTCACGAAGAACTCCCCATCGCGAAAGCGACGGTTTCACAACATCTGAAAGAGTTGAAAGAAGCAGGTTTGATACAAGGAGAGATAGAAACGCCGAAAGTGAAATATTGTATCAATCGAGAGAATTGGAAAATAGCTTCGATGCTTTTTTCTAAATTCTTCGGACAATGTGTATGCAAAAAGGAGAGTTGTTGCGAATAGGGACAATTTTTTTAGGATTATTGTTCGTTGTTTTGCGAATAACAAACACAAATAACAACCAATAAAAACAAAAGCGTATGAACAGATTGATTTTAGTCTTGATTATCAGCTGCGGATTGACTGCTTGCAGTAACAATGGGACAAAGAAGAGTGCTTCTACTGATGTGGAGCAAACCCAGCCACAAAAACAGAAAGACCGTGTGGAGGTGTTGTATTTTCATAGCAAATAGCGATGCGCTACCTGCATGGCAATAGAAAAGAACGCCAAAGAAGCGGTAGAGGCAGAATTTGCTGACGAACTGAAAAACGGAACACTCGTTTTCAGAACTATCGACATTTCCGAACCGAAGAACGAAGCTATCGCCGAGAAATATGAGGTTACATGGTCTTCGCTTTTCATCAGCAAATGGAAAGCCGGCAAAGAAACGTATGAAAATCTGACCGAATATGCTTTTGCCAACGCCAGAACTGCTCCCGCCACTTTCAAGAACGGAGTAGTTGAAAAAGTCCGTACCTTATTGAAATAAAGTTCTATGGAGTGGTTACAGACATTATTGGACAGCAGCACGGCTCCTGCACTTATGGCTTTTCTTTTGGGATTGCTTACGGCGATTTCGCCCTGCCCATTGGCTACGAGTATCGCTGCTATCGGATTTATAGGTAAGGACATTGAAACCCGCCGTCGGATATTCCTCAATGGCTTACTATAACGCTCGGTCGTGTAATTATCTATACATTGCTGGGTATCGTATTGATACTAATACTCAAAGAGGGTTCAAGTCTTTTCGGTATTCAGAAGTTTATCGGCAAATACGGAGAACTCGTACTCGGCCCTGCCTTGTTATTGATAGGTTTTATTCATACTGTTCGGAGGCAAACTGAAATTACCCTCTTTCGGTTTTAAGGGAAATGGCGAGGGCTTAGCCCGTAAAGGAGGATGGGGAGCGTTTTTGCTCAGCGTGTTGTTCGCTATGGCATTTTGTCCCACCAGCGGAGTTTTCTATTTCGGCATATTGATTCCGATGTCGGCAACGACTGTTGCAGGCTATCTGCTGCCCGTCCTTTTGCCATAGCTACTGCGTTGCCGGTTTTGATTGTCGCTTGGATATTGGCATTCAGTGTACAACATATCGGCAGTTTTTACGGTAAAATGCAGACTGTACAGAAATGGCTGAACCGGATTGTCGGGAGCATATTTGCGATTATCGGTTTGTATTATTGTGTGATTATGTATTTATAAAAAACAAAAACATGGAAATCAAAGTATTGGGAACGGGTTGCGCCAAATGCAAGACAACCTATCAGACAATCGAGAAAGTAATTAGCGAGAACAATCTCGAAGACGTGAAACTTACGAAAGTAGAGGATATTGTGGAAATACTCAATTCCGGCATTATGGCCACACCTGCCGTTGTGGTGGATGGAGCCGTTAAAGTCAAGGGACACGTCCCGTCCGAAAAAGAGGTAAAACAAATACTCGGTATTTAAGGTACAGTTATGGATACTAAAAAAGAGTTGAAAATCCTCTTTTGGATGATTGTGGTTTATGCAGCCGTATTTTTCATGCCACTCGGCAATGAGAGGTTCATGACGGCTGTCGATGCAACCCTCGACCTTGCTAAATGGTATGCGCAGGAACACGTTATGTTATGTCTGCTTCCCACCTTTTTCATCGCAGGTGTGATTGCCGTTTTCGTCAGTCAGGGTTCGGTTCTCAAATATTTCGGAGCAAATGCCAAGAAGTGGTTATCCTATACGGCAGCTGCTGTTTCGGGTAGTATATTGGCAGTCTGTTCCTGCACGATTCTGCCGTTGTTTACGAGTATTTACAAACGGGGCGCAGGGTTAGGCCCTGCCATAGCCTTTCTCTATTCCGGCCCAGCCATCAGTATTTTATCCATCATTTTGACAGCCCGTATTTTGGGTGTAGAGATGGGTGTTGCACGAACGGTTGGAGCTATCGGATTCTCCGTAGTGATAGCCTTGCTATGGCATTTATTTTCCGTAAGGAAGAGAAAGCCAAACAAGAGGAACAGATGATTATTGTTCCACTGCTGGAAAGACGCCCGATGTGGCAAACCTCGTTTCACTTTTTTACATTGGTACTGATTCTCGTCTTTGTAAATTGGGGTGCGCCCTTTGCTTTAGACAAAGGTTTGTGGACTTTCATCTTCACCTATAAATGGTATATTACGGGAGTTCTTGCTCTGATGCTCTGTTGGTCGCTTGTCCGAATATTGAAATTGCGTCCATTATGGGTATGTGCCGGAGTCGTGATAACGATTGTTTCTGTTTTCCTTGCAGACGCCCTTATTGCTAAAGCCAAATTAGTACCGCTCGTTCCGATGGTTGTGGGTATGGCTTCACTTTCCATCATCTTGCTGTTTGATAAACGAAACGAGGAAAATAGAGAATGGGCATTATCATCATAGGGATTCGCCAAGCAGATATTACCCTTGTTGGCCGTCGGCGTAGTGACAGCCGGATTTCTTCTGGGTTCGACACATGATAACACGTCGATTGCCAGAGTTATTTTTAACGAGTGGATTGAATGGGCTGTCGGTGGAAATTCGCTGCTATCCAACTTCTTCGCAAGTTTCACGGGAGTGTTCATGTATTTTGCCGCCCTGACCGAAGTGCCGATTATTCAAGGGTTGTTGGCTTCAGGCATGGGAAAAGGCCCTGCGCTTGCGTTACTGCTGGCCGGCCCGTCGCTGTCGCTACCGAATATGTTGGTTATTCAAGGTGTTATGGGGACAAAGAAAACCATTGTTTATGTAGCTTTGGTTATCATCATGGCAACAATATCGGGTTTTGTATTCGGAAATTTCTTTTAAGTTTCCCGTTTATATTGTTAAACAGACACGAACAAAAATTATTGCTCGTGTCTGTTTTGTGTATTCAAATAATTGCTTTATATTTGTATTCAGAAAGAGTTATTTGACAGCATAGCAATGCAAAATGTTGAAATTCGTACAGTTGCTAAATCGTTACCTCTATTTCTCAAATAATTCGCTAAAAGTTTATTCCCCAATTGGTTAAGTTAAATCGAGAAAAATCTAAAATAAAATGTTTTATTTTCATAATTGTTGGTTTTATGGTACCAGCAAAATGGGTTTACATGCAATCCTTTTTCTATCAGATAGGTATTACGTCTCGTGATGAGACAGGTTTGTCCTTTGGACTTTGTTATCCGATGGTGATGTCGCCCGACACCGTTGCCTTGTGTTTCCCAGCCCTGAATGGTTACACCGCTGACGCTGATACCGTTTTTATTGATATTCAGTTCTATGACTAATTGCTTGTCACCTTCCAAACGCTTGATATCCTGTCCTTCGGATGTGGTCTGTGGGAGTTTGGAAAGGTTGTAGTCCTTCGTTTCATTGCCTATCTTGATTTGTTCTTCTGAATTGAGAGAAAACAAGAATAGCATGTAATTTCCCATTCAAAAAGCGGACGGAGAGTGTCGGTTTATCGGTACTCTCCGTTTGCTTTTTTATGCTATCTTCATTGTCCGTATATAGGCATTTTTCAGGTTACAAATTATGCTGCCTATACACGGTCTGTGTCTATCGGCTAAAAGAAGACTCATTAAAAATAGGTATATTTCCCGCCTGAATCGCAGCGATTATGTAAAATTTATACCTAAAAAAAGGTATTGCAGATATTTTTGATGAAAATTAATTTTGCAGTCGTTTTTAATAAATAAATGAAAGAATGAATCAGGTCAAAATGGTATTAATTTTTGCCATATTATTATTTTTATCTTGTGTGAATGTAAGTGCCCAAGTAATAAAGGGAAGAGTAACCGATAGTACCACAAACGAAGCGTTAAGTTATGCCGCCGTGGAAATACGTTCTTTCGAGGATGATGTTTATATAGGAGGAAGCTCCACCAATGAAAAAGGAGAGTTTGAGTTTCATCTGAAAGGGAGGTATCCCAAAATTCGTATCACAGTTTCTTTCTTGGGATATAAGACAATACAAAAAGTATATGCCCCCGCTACGGAGTACAGTTACCTCAAATTCGAGATGCAGGAGGACTCGCAGACCTTGAACGAGGTCGTGGTGAAAGGATTGAGTCCTGCGGAAAAAGTGCAGCGGTTGGCCTATAATGTATCATTGGTGGAAACGGCCAAGTTGAAAAGCACGACGATGGACCTGTCCAATGTCATTGACAAAATCAGCGGGGTGAAAATCCGTTCCACGGGAGGCGTGGGTTCCGAAGCCAACGTCACTTTGAACGGCTTTTCCGGTCGGCATGTGAAAATCTTCATCGACGGTGTACCGATGGACGGTATGAGTTCCGCTTTCGGGCTGAACAATATTCCGGTAGGTCTCGCCAAACGTGTGGAGGTGTACAAAGGTGTCGTACCTATCGAACTGGGCGGTGACGCACTCGGCGGGGCTATCAATATCGTTACGGACAACAGCCGGTGTACCCGTGTGAACGCCTCCTATTCGTTCGGTTCGTTTAACACCCACAAAACCAATGTCTATGCGGAACATACCACAAAGAAAGGTTTTTATGTTTCTCTGAATGCCTATCAGAACTACTCGGATAACGATTATAAAGTCAATATCGACAGTTACACGAAGTTCAACGAGGATGGCAGTAACCAGGAGGTTAAAGAAAATCTCACGGTGCGCCGCTTTCATGCCAAGTATCACAACGAGGTAGCCATTCTGAAGATTGGGATAGTGGACAAAACGTTTGCCGATCGTCTGTTGTTAGGCTTCATGGGAGGTTACGAGTATAAACAGACCCAGAATGCCTCCACTATGGACTGGGTGTATGGTGCACGCTACACCACGGCCAATACGCTGATGCCGCAACTGACTTACGAAAAGAGATTCAAAGTGTTGAAGGGGCTGCACGTGTCGCTGAACGGTAACTACAACTTCGGCAAGTCCTATTCTGCCGATACGGCCAGTTGTAACTACAACTGGCTGGGTCAGAGTCAACCGAAAGGCGTACCGGGCGAGTTGTCGTACATGAAGTACCGTTACCGGGACCATAATGGGGCGGCCAACTTCCGCATGGCACTCTTTCCCGCAGACGGGCAGTCCGTGTCGCTGAGCAGTACGCTCACCACCTTCTCCCGCTCCGGCAAGGACGAAACGGCCTACAAACCCACCTATGAGCATCCATCGCAGAGTATGAAAATCGTTACCGGATTGAGTTATAAGTATGACTACAAGGGCAAGTGGAACACATCTGCCTTTGTGAAGCACTATATGAACCATCTGGAGGCCTACCTCGATCCGGAAGGCGGAATCAATTATCAGGATTTCAGCAACACCACTTCCTATTGGGGAGGAGGTTGGGCCAGTACCTACTTTTGGGGGCGGCACACACAACTGCGGTTGTCGTATGAATACGCCCTGCGTCTGCCTACCAGCCGTGAGTTGTTCGGTTCTGGCGACGACATTGAGCGAGGCAACTCCAATCTGAAACCGGAATCAAGCAATAACGTCAATATCAGTGTCACAGCCAATGCTGTGGATTTGACCGACCACCGGCTGACCATCGATGCAGCTTTTCAATACAGAGAAATCAAGGACTATATTCGCCGCACGACCAACAACGACAGTGGGCGTGCCAGTTCACAGAACGATGGTCGTGTACGCAATTTGGGTACGGACTTGAGCATCCGCTACACTTTTAAGGATGCCTTCTTCGTGGGCGGCAACTTCAGCTACATCGACATGCGGAGCTTGACCAGGTACGTGACGGGCACACAGCAGGAGAGCAAGAACTACAAAGAACGCGTACCTGCTATCCCCTATATGTATGGTAACGGAGAAGCCGGGCTTACCCTGCGCGATGTGTTTGTGAAGGGAACAGTGCTGGACATACATTATATGATGAACTATGTCCAGAAGTTCAGTTACGAGTGGAATGTGTACCAGAATGCGGAACTTGATATACCTACCCAATTCTCTCACGACCTCTTCGTCAGCTACAACTTCGGAAAAAAATCGGAGTTTACCGTATCGGCCGAGTGTACCAACATCTTCAATGCCCGCCTGTACGACAATTTCAAGATGCAGAAGCCGGGACGCGCCTTCGCTATCAAGTTCGGCTATAGCTTTATGAAGTGACCATTATATAACAATTAAAAACGATAAAGTAAAAATGAAAGACAGATTTAAATTATTCAGCATGGCTCTATGCGCATGTGCATTTGCAGCTTGTAATGACAATGAAGGAGTTGATGGACCCGGTGACGGTGACAAATCCCCCGTGCAATATGTAGTGATGAGTGCCACATCGGACGGAACGGCCAACTATTTGCAGTTGGCCAGCGACCCCACCAAAGGTACGATTGACCCGACTGAAGCGAACGGGCGTATATCTTTCGATGCAAGCAACCCAGATTTTGTCAACTACAACAACGAACTGCTGATTGGCATGAACTATCCCTCACAGGGAGGTACAGGTGGCTACTCCTATGCTTGGAAGCTCATTGACGGGCAACTAGTTCAACATGGCAATGGTATAATGCTGGATGGCGACGTGAAAGCACGCGGCTTTTTCAATGACTACTTGCTCGGTCTGTCTGACCAAGCCGAGGACAACAATCACTATACACGCGTGAAATACGTCAAGGTGACTGAGTTCAGCAGTGTGGTCGTAGATGGAAAAATAAACTGTCAGGACCACAGCAAAGAACCGGCCAGCCAGATGGGCAATGAGGCATGGGGGGTTGGTGACATAGCCCAGTACGGCGACTACGTGCTGCTGGCCTATACCACCAAACATCTGGTGCAGGATGGTAACTACACCTCAAAAGCAGCAAGCACCCGTGCGAAGGCTTCCTATGGTACAGACTTGGACAACAACTTCTATTTGGGTGTTTACAAGTTCGACCCGACAGATGCGGATAAAGAATATTTGAAATACCAAAGCATGATTGTCCGCAAGAGCGAAGACCATCCGGGAAAAGAAGCCGGACAGATCAAAGGCAACTCTAGGTCGCGCACGGAAACGGGTATCGAAGTCGTTGGTGATAAAATCTACCTGTTCTGCCAAGGCGGCAAGAACTTCCAAACGAACAGCCTAAGAGTGCCTTCTGCTGTGCTGCGCATCAGCGGTAGCAATATTCAGAGTGGCAAGCCCGTAGATATCGACAGTGATTACTACGTAGACCTAAACGATAAGACAGGCGACCGCTATTTGTGGAGATGTTACTATCTGGGTGACAACAAGTTCTGCCTGCAACTCTTCACCAACCCCGGAATGGATGGGTACACGGAAGGCACACACAAGACATTCGGCATCTTCGACGTAGAAACGCAAAATTACACGCCTGTGACCGGTATGCCTGAAGCCGGCGACATCAATGACATTGCGCTTGCTTATGCTTCTGACACGGACAAGGGTACAGTGACTTTCGAATTGATGACTACGTCGGGTGCAGTCCTGTACACCATCAACCGCAATGGCGTGGCCACGCCTGGCACGAAAGTGGAAGCTGAAGTCATCAAGGGAGCAAGTCTGTTGAAACAAAAATAGGCCTTTGTATGAATAAAGTATTCCGAAAAATACATTTATGGCTGTCTGTCCCCGTCGGGTTGATAATCACGGTTATCTGCCTTACGGGGGCGGCCCTTGTTTTCGAGCGGGACATAACGGAAAGCCTCAATCCTAAAATTTATAAGGTCGCATATACGGAAGGGGACACTCCTCTGCCGCCGTCCGAACTGGTCGCCTCTATCCGCCAGCAGGTTCCGGATTCGTTGGAATTGCTCTCCCTGCAACTGTCGGGTGAACGGGACGTCGCCTGCATGGCAACATTCAAAGGTGCGGGAAAGCGTTCGTTAAGCGTGAATCCATACACTGGAGAGGTGAACGGTTGGACCAAGAGTTACCCTTTCTTCCAGACCATGCGTAAACTGCATCGGTGGCTGATGGACCCGCCTGCCTATAAGGGGGCAAAATCTGCCGGCAAGGTTATCGTGGGTATTACTACCTTTGTAATGGTTGTTATCCTCGTTTCCGGTATTGTGATATGGATACCGCGTACCCGTAAGGCGCTGAGAAACCGTCTTGTCGTATCGTGTACGAAAGGTTGGTGGCGTTTTTGGTACGACAGTCATGTCTCGCTGGGCATATATGTTACCCTGTTTTTGCTGGTCATGGCTCTGACAGGGCTTACATGGTCGTTCCAATGGTACCGCACGGCAGCCTATGGACTGTTCGGTGTATCGACAGCCCGTCCCGCCATGTCCGCTCCGCAGCAGCAAAATAAGGATGAAAAGAAAGAAAAGGCAGAGTTCGATTATGGGATATGGGATAATGTGGTTTCCGAACTGCAGGCCCTTTATCCTTCGTATGCCTCCATTTCGCTGACGGCCGGAAAAGCACAGATAAGCAAGCCCGGTAACATGCGAAGCAGTGACACGGCGGCGTTTGATACCCAAACAGGAGAAATCACGACCGTTACGGCTTATAGCGATGTTCCCAGAGCACAGAAGATGAAAGGGTGGTTCTATGCTTTCCACACCGGGTCATGGGGCGGAATGACGACAAAGGTCCTTTATTTTCTGGCCGCTTTCATCGGAGGAATCTTGCCTTTGAGCGGTTATTATCTGTGGTTGAAAAAGAAACGTTTATCAAAGAAAAAAGTCTTTAGAACTATCTTTGAAACAAAATGTATATAAAAATCCTAACAAATGTCAGTCAGATTTTTTTATGAATAATTTCTTTCCAAAATCTAGGAGGAAGGAAAGTAGAAATAGCGTGTAATTCCTGTCGTGAAAAGAAAACGGGGAGTGGCGGTTTATCGGCACTCTCCGTTTGTTGGTATTGCCTGACGGATGCAAGTCCCGAGTGAATCCTAATAGCAGGAATCGCATAACCAATGGCAAGGGTGTCTATCGTGAGATGGCTTCTGAAAGAAGTTGGCAGCAAACATTTGGCTTGACGGACAAAAACTTCATACAAGGTATTTAATCGTGGACAAGGTTACCAAACAGACCAAAGCCTCATAGCTATTCAGAACGGTTGGTGCAAATAAAATAAGTATAAGATGAAAAGACAAGATCTTTATCCAAGGAGGTCACACAAACATGAAGGTCAGTTTTTTACGAGTCATGTAAAGTTTGCTGCAAGAAATTAGTAGAGACCATAGTACTCGAGGCATTTTACAAGTCTTTTGTAGCTAGATGTCCGAAAAGAACTCTCTATCCACACAATAGGGTGGAATCTGAAAATAAGATAGAAGTGATGCCATTTATTAAAAGGATGGCTGAAAATAACTTGTCCAACTTGGATACACCAGGTTACGGACAGTATATAATTTCCGTATTTCAACTACACTTTGTTTACCGTTCGTAACGTCCAATCTACTGGCAATATATTTTCAGAAGTCTCCGCAAACAGTGATTCTTATTATTTTTCGATGCAAAATTTTGTGTTCCAACCCACTCGAACTTTATTACAAATACTTATATCATGATATATTGATTATTAGAGTATTATTAGTTTGAATTCTCCAAAAACAAGCTATATACAAACCGAAGCTATTTACTTCGTATTAATTGCATCAAATCAAAATACAAAAATACAAAAATGGAACGAATAGAAAAGCAAAATTTTCTTATGCTGCAATAGGAGTTTTATTATTAGGATTGGTATCCTATGACAGTAAGAATAGTGGTCTGAATAATTAATATCATTGATAGGATGGTGGTATGAAGAAGCATATATCTTTATTAATTGCGTTAACTGGCATTATCTCGTTAAATGCGCAAGATTTCAGATTTGGAATAACGGGCGGAATGAACTTGAATTCTATCACAAATGAGAGGAACAAGGTAGATTATAATTTAAAGACGAATATTTCTTCAAAGAAGATAAAGGGTTTTATCTTGATATGGGAGTTATACTGACCAATAAAAATTGGGAAACACCGTATTATGCCCATATCGGAGATAAAGACAAATTGGGAAACATGTGGAGTGCAAATCTTCATTATCTTAATATACCTATTCACATAGGGTATATGATGCCTGTATCAAAAAAGATTTCGCTATTCATGAATGCCGGACCATATTGGGGAGTAGGATTGTTTGGTAAATATACGATGACATCGGGTGATAAGGATACCACTATTGCTGAAAATATCTTTAAAGATTATCTCAAAAGATTTGATTGTGGTATAGGATGGAATAGGTATTGAATGTGCAAGATGTATCAAAGGTTGTCAAAGTAAAGTCCTGTGAGGAAAGCCAAAAGATATATTGTGGTCAAACTTATATTATGGTCACCACCGGGAGCAGGATGTTTAAAAGAACTTGTGGAAAGAACAGAAGAAGGTCCTGCGAAAATCCGTGTGTAGAGAGAAAAAAATGTGTGGGTAATGGCCTTTAACTTAGAAAATAACAAGCATGGACATTTAAGCCATACTAGACGGAATAGGACTGTTACCTGAAGAAAAAATAGTATCCAAAACAGACTCACAGTTCCAATCGCGACTAAAAGTTTGTCCTGTTTCCGGGTTTCCCTAACGATGGCGCTTGACGCGTAGGTATACAGCTTTACTGCGAATAGGAAATCCGGGAAGAAACCTTTGGAATGTAGGTGCAAATGAGAATACTCTTGAGGAATGGAAGGCTTTTCCTCAAGAAAAAGAATGAAGCAAGTCTCTTGAGAAACATGGTTAACTAGGTCAAAATAATCAAGCATGTCTGCAGGAAGGAACAAGCTCAACATCTCCATAGGAGTAAGGGGGGGCATTTCTATTTCATGCCTCAAAGATAACCACTTTAACTAATTCCCCAAGTTTTCAAACTGACCCGTTTAATTTTTACTCTTGCAGACGCATCTCTTCTATCTACACCGCAGATGAAGCGACAGGGATTTTTGCATTTGATGTGCGATTTTGCGTTGCACTTACTGCATAGTCCCGTTAGAATCCGTATGCGAGGATGGTGGAATTCGATATTTTACTTGGGTGAAGAGGGCTTTTCATCTGTGTGAAGAGCCGTTGTCACTAAAGTGGAACTACTGCTTCACATAGATGGAGCAACAGTATATATCGGAAGTTAACACAATGACATCCTATTTAATTAAATGAAAGCACGGCATGTCCTGTCAGATCTAATCTGATATCTGCGGCTCTTTTACAAATAATGGGCGAATGTTCCCATCCCCATCACCTGCATACCAGTTCAGGGATATTATGGATGTTTTTTACACAGCAAATTGCTGATAATGAGTGGCATGATGTGACGGAAGGATTTTATGTTTTACGTAAGACGAAATCACCTTTTCCTTTGGTTCTTACCCGGATTACTCTTGTTGGACTCTTTCAGCCGCTTGGTTTCACTTCTATAAAGTGATACTAAATCAAAATCGAGCATCACTTTTTGAAACCAACAGCTTCTCCTGATGTAGTAACGTTTTACGTTCTTGCCTTGAATACAGGACTTGCTTTTTGTATCTCCGACTCAAAGCCAAACCAGTAGCCATGTTCTCCCTTTTCATCGGCAGGAAGGAAACACAGACGAAGGCTTTCTTTGTATTCTCCATAAATGATATTCCAAGTAGCAGGAGGAATTTGTCGTTTGGTCCATACTTTCTCGGCGGGAAGCTTTTTCAGTGACATGCCTGCCTCTATCCAGGCAATACTAGCCTGTATCTGATATTCGGGGTAGTTTTGTTTGCAGAACTCATAGAGTATCAAGCCTCGTTTTTCCAGACTCATGGGCTGGTCTATCAGATTGGCTTTTGTTAAATATGTAAGAAAACGATGGAGGAATTGTTCGTCATTCAAAATGAGTTCACGTGTCAGTGCCTGCCATGCCGGTGTGTTGTAGAATCCGTCCAACAAGCGTGAAAGCTGGCGGGCTGTCTGCAATTCACTGACATTGATCTCGTGGGTTTGTAGTACTTCGTATGGCGGCAGAGGGGAATATTTGATACCTGATTCTTCCGCCCTCCGGCGCATTTCGGTTCCGGGAAGCAGTTTGAGTGACTCCAGTTGGATTTCTCCTGCAGCATATTCGGCCAGGGTACGGACATCTTCAAATATTTCATGAAGATGATAAAGAGGCAGTCCGGCAATAAGGTCGGCATGGGTTTCCATGTTGGGTAAAGCGCACAGGAATCTCAGACCATCCAGTGCATCGGATAGTTTGCCCATCCGGCGGCTTTTCTCAAGTACAGGTTCGCGCAGGCTTTGGATGCCGGCTTCCAGATGAAGCAGTCCTTTGGGCAGCAGGCTGAGTTCTTCTTTTAACTCTTCTGACAACAGGGCGGGATGTATTTCCAGATGGAAGCGGATATCGGGATGGAATTCCAGAAAGAGTCGGAGTAGTTCTTTGGCTCTTCGAGGGTTGTAATTAAAAGTACGGTCTAATACACGTACATTTTTGATGCCATGTGCATGGATGAGTTGTAGCCTTCTGCGGATGCTTTCGATGGAAAGGGTGCGTACCGGTTTTTCACCGCCGCTGACACAGAAGGCGCAGGTGTTGAAACATCCGCGTGTTGTTTCCAGTTGGACAAAGGGTTTACTCCAGTTAAAAAAACGGCTTTGTTCAGGAGGGACGAGTCCGGCGAAATTCAGTACGCGGGCTATGCCGTTGTCTTTATATTCTTTGTAAGGAGTGAGGTAACAGAGTCCGGGCACGGTGTGCCATTGTTCCGGATGGTTCCAGCAGGTTAACCATTGTGGAAAGACTTCTTCTCCTTCTCCTCTGAAAACGCAATCCACAAATGGATTTTTGCGGAGGAATTCTTCATTGTCTCCCAGAAATTCCGGACCGCCCAGCACCAGGCAGGTTTTGGGGAGCAATGCTTTTACTCTGGAAGCGACATGTATCAGTTGCTCATGGTTGAAAAGCCAGGTGGTTGCGGCAAGGATGTCGGGTTGATGGTGGTAGATCTCGTCGACAATCATTCCTGCATTTTCGTTGATGGTGGCAGATACGATTTCCCATTCTATAGAAGGGTCTGTCATGATTTGTGCATGTAGGGCTGGCAGTGCCAATGAGGAATGGGCATATGAACTGTTCAGGTCTATCCAGAGAATCTTCATATTTCTTTTTCTTGTTTATTCGGTCGGCAAAGATAACTCTTTTTCGGTCAATGTCCGCTGGTAGGCGATGCGGGATGTGCCGTTGTGGGTATAAATGATGCCACAACGCCGGAAACCGTACTTTTTCAGGATATTCTGCATCACAAGGTTGTCGTGGTGGGTATCTACCCGGATATTGTTGCAATGCTCGAAACACCATTTGAAGCAGGCGTCAGCTATTCCCTTCTGTTTGCCGTTGGTAGCCATGCGGTGAATGACGTAATATGGTTCGTTGTTCAGCCAGTTGCCGTCATCAATGCGGGCATACGTAGGGTCCTCTCCGGGAATAAAACAGAATGTGCCTATTATTTCTCCGTTTTCATTTTCGCAAACATAGTTGGTGCCGTTGGTTATTTCTCGCAGAATCAATTCAGCGGAAGGATAACCGTTTATCCATTGATTGGGGTTGCCATGTTCTTTCATGAACTGACGGGCATAATGGAATATTTCTATAATTGCATCTAAATCTTTGGGTAATGAATGTCTGATTGTTATCATATTGAAATAGGAATGGGTTATTCTAAATTCATTCTGTACACATTGGTCTGCTTTTGTTCGAAGCCTAATTTTTGATATAGCTTGTTGGCTGTTATCCGTGTGGGGTTTGAAGTAAGCATAATAAGAGGTATGCCTTGTTCCTTCACAAACCGGACAGCGTGGGTGACCAGCTGTTTGCTGAATCCTTGTCCCCGGTATTTTTCATCCATTACGACATCTTCAATCCACGCTTTGCCGCCTGTGGGGCTGTGATAGATACCTACAGTCAGCATTCCCGCAATTTTCTGATCTGCCAGTAAGAAAAACAGATGGGTGTTCTCTTGGGATATGATCTCTTTGAGGGTTGTCTCGGTCAGTTTTACCGGGCGGTTTGTGAGCTGCTCCAGCAGTTTTTGTACTGCATTGGTGTAGGCTGGGATAAAGTCTTTTAGTTCTACTATTTCTGTCATTTTTATAGCTGAAATTAGAATCGGCTGTAAATATAGTGATTATTCTCTAGATAACTGATTATTTTATTATATCTTGCTTACGTTTTAATAATAGATATGATATTATGATTAGACGAGTGGAACTTCAGGATGCCAAAGCCATCACGACAATATACAATGAATATGTCGAGCACAGTGTGGCTACATTTGAAACGGAACCTTTGAGAGAGGAAGATATGCGTAGCCGTATTGCCGGAATTGCCGTCCGCTTTCCCTATTTTGTGTATGAGGAAGAAGGGAAAGTAGTGGGTTATTGTTATGCCCATCTGTGGAAGGAGAGGACTGCTTACAGGTATACGTTGGAAACAACGGTCTATTTAGCTCCTGGATACGAGGGGAAGGGCATAGGCAGGGAATTAATGGAAAGATTGATTGAAGAATGTCGTAGGGATGGGTACCGTGCACTGATAGCCTGTGTCACAGAGGGCAATGCTGCCAGTGATGCTTTGCATTTGAGGCTGGGATTTAAAAAAGTTTCCCATTTTAAGAAGGTAGGATTGAAATTTGGACGATGGTTGGATGTAGTGGATTATGAGTTGCTGTTGTCCTGAATCCGCTGTCCGGAATGAACTTTTTAGGACTGTATGGAGTTATAAGCTTGTACCTAAATTAAAATAACCAACTATGACTCAAGTAAACATTAAGAGGGTTTATGATGAACCTTCTGAACAAGACGGCTATCGTGTTTTGGTAGATCGTCTGTGGCCCCGTGGCATGAAGAGGGAATATTTGAAATACGATTATTGGGCAAAAGAGGTCACTCCATCCAATGATTTAAGGAAATGGTTTCATGCGGATGTAGAAAAAAGATGGGGGGCTTTTGCGGATATGTATCAAAAAGAATTGAAAGAATCGGATGCCGCTAAAGCGTTCATTGATAAGATAAAAGCTTATTCGAAGGTAACATTACTTTACGCTTCAAAAGAACAAGAACGAAATCATGCCAACGTATTAAAACATTATTTAGACACACATTTGTAGTTTTTGTGCAAAAAACAAGTATCTTTGCAGGCAATTATGGCTCCCGCTTCTAAAAAATAGGGAGTTTTCGTTAAATAATCAATACTAATGAGAGATGCCACCCATGTAAGGTGTGTTCATGTATAATGAATGCATCTGTAATTTTGTGTGACATTTCGGGTAAAAAGAGAAAGATTATGATACAAAAGGTTCTAATTGCCAACCGTGGCGAGATAGCCGTGCGCGTTATGCGCTCTTGTAAAGAGATGGGTATCCGCACTGTGGCTGTTTTTTCGGAAGCCGACCGTACGGCGCGTCATGTGATGTATGCAGACGAAGCCTGCCTGATAGGGCCTGCCGCTTCCAAAGAAAGTTATCTGAATATAGATAATATCATTAAAGCTGCAAGGCAACATCATGCCGATGCCATTCATCCCGGTTATGGTTTTTTGTCCGAGAATGCTGATTTTGCCC
>OATB01000497.1_pt1 | contig 27150 bp, 18 predicted proteins | sample 1494941 | NCBI WGS metagenome assembly OATB01 (sample SAMEA2579931, study PRJEB22360) | human gut metagenome | reverse complement strand
AGATGGCAGGAATGAATTTTCAAACAGGCTCTAATGTAGTTATGGGGCAAGGAATGCTTCCATTCCAATTTTCATTTACCAATTAATTGACTTGGCAATTATAACATTATTACCGGGAAAGGGCAAGAAAGCTGAAAAGTTTTAAGGTCGTTTTAAGAAAACCATAATTAATGAATTTATAAGGTAAGAAAAGATAAACACAACGTCCATGTATAGTATATACACATATCTTTTATTATGATAAACTAAACTATATTTTATATTACAACAATAATTTTCAACCAGAATTTTGGAGGAACTATTTTATGGAAATAAGAAAAAATCATACCGATAATTACGAACTGGTCTATGAACATGACCGACTGATATTTCTGGACATGGATTTTAAAGCTCTTGCGCTTAGAACCGGGCTTTCCTTTTCCGCTGACGGAACATATCTGCTGCTGCCTGTTCTGGATAAATGCTACATGGTCAGCACCTCTGACGGAAGCATCTTAGACCCGGCACATCCGGATGAAGAAGTTCCGGTGCATACCCGGCTGTTGCTGATCCACTATCTGATCTATGCCAAAGACACTGCAGCAGTGACAGGTGAGGAGATACCATTCCATTCCATCCGCGGAGTCAGCCATTTTGAGGCTGCTTTTATACGTGAGACCATTCCACCCCTGAAAAAAGCATTTGAAGGCCAAACCGACCGGTTTATACAGGCTGGAAAAGCACTTCACGGCACCATATGTACCTATGGGGATGCATCGGTACGCCTGCAGCTGTTCCCCCTGATTGCCATTACATATATTCTATGGGAGGGTGATGAGGAATTCCCTATGAATATCAATGTGCTGTTTGATAAAGGAATTACAGACTGTACCCATCCGGAAGATGTGCCAGTCCTTGGTTCCTATGGGGCAAAACAATTGATTGAGGCTTCTCTTTCCCTGAATTCCTGAACATTTCGCCGGCATTTTCATACACTATGATATAACAATATAGGAGGTACGAAATGCAGACCTTATTAGAACTAAAAGACGTGAACTTTTCCTATCATAGTGTAAGCGGAGAAACTTATGCTTTATCTGATATCTCCTTTCAGGTGAATGACGGCGAATTCATCGCAATTGTCGGTCCCAGCGGTTGCGGCAAATCTACTCTGCTTTCCTTAATCAGCGGACTTTTAAAACCTGAATCCGGTTCCATTCTCCTAAATGGGAAAGATGTAAAAGAAGCTCATACCAATATAGGCTATATGCTCCAAAAAGACCATTTGTTTGAATGGCGTACTATTTACCGCAATGTTCTCCTGGGTCTGGAGATTCAGAAAAAAATTACAGACGAAAGCAAGGCAATGGTTGATCAGATGCTGAAAGATTATGGACTATATAAATTTAAGGATAAAAAACCTTCCGAATTATCCGGTGGAATGCGTCAACGTGCCGCACTGATCCGAACACTGGCACTTCAGCCGGAACTTTTGCTTTTAGATGAACCATTCTCTGCTCTTGATTATCAGACACGCCTTTCTGTATGTGACGATATTTCTTCTATTCTGAAGAAAGCCCATAAAACTGCTATTCTGGTTACTCATGACCTGTCAGAAGCAATCAGCGTTGCAGACCGCATTATCGTTCTTACCAAACGGCCGGCAAAGATCAAAAGCATTGTCCCGGTTCACATGAGTATTGAGGACCGCACTCCAATGAAATCCCGAAACGCTCCTGAATTTAAAGATTATTTTAACCAAATCTGGAAGGAGCTGAATGTAAATGAATAACGCTTCTGTCAATCAACAAGAATATTTAAAAAAACGGCTTTATCACAAACGCATGGTAACTATCATGCGGATTCTTATTTTAGTACTTTTTATTGCGCTTTGGGAAATCACTGCAAGACTCGGCATCATCGACAGCTTTATTTTCAGCAGCCCATCCAGGGTATTAAATACCTTTATTTCCATGGTTCAGGATAAAACAATCTTCCTCCATGTTGGTGTTACGTTAGCAGAAACACTGATCAGCTTCGCTTTAGTGGTTCTGTTGGGAATCGCAACTGCCGTACTGTTGTGGCTCAGCAAAAAACTATCTGAAATATTAGAACCCTACCTGGTCGTATTAAACAGCCTTCCAAAATCAGCGCTGGCCCCTCTTTTAATCGTATGGCTGGGTGCAAATATGAAAACAATTATTGTAGCCGGGATTTCAGTAGCGATCTTTGGCACAATATTAAATCTATATACCGGTTTCAAAGAAGTATCTCCGGATAAAATTAAACTGATTTACACTTTGCAGGGCACGAAAAAAGACGTCCTGCTGCGAGTCGTCCTGCCAAGTACGATTCCAACCATCATAAGTGTGATGAAAGTAAATATCGGTCTTGCCCTGGTGGGTGTGGTAATCGGTGAATTTATTGGTTCCAAGCAGGGACTTGGCTACCTGATCATATATGGAAGCCAGGTTTTTAAATTAGACTGGGTTATCATGAGCATTGTTATACTTTGCATTATTGCCATGGGGCTCTATAAGATCATTAACTTTGTAGAAAAATCTTATTTGAAAAACTTATAGAAAATATATACCCCCCTCGGATATGAGGAGGGATACATACATTTATTTATCACCAAAAATCTTCTTTATGGCATCCAGATAAGCCATTCCATTCACCGTGTCCGGTTCCAGGTAGCTTCCTTCTGTCCATTCATTCCATGCATTAATCGTACAGATATTTAAACTTTTCTCTGATTTATCTAAGAAATCTTTTGCATCCTTCAGCGCTTTTTCAAATTCCATTGGCGAATTGTCCACATATACAGGGTAATATGGATAACCGATACTGTTAAAGCGGTCTGTCTGTACTGTTCTCGGTGTAGAATCCCAGCCCACGGTCACATTTGGAATATAGGGAAGGGGATACAGATCCTGCAGTCTGGCATGCTCATTTTTACATAATTCCCGCATCTTTTTATAAGAAGTATCCGGAAAATGTTCAAATTCCATATGGTGAACCCATACATAACTGGTTACACTGTCTATTCCCAGGTATTGTATAATTTCATTTGGATTGGTAAGGGTATTTTCCGTAGGCAGCGTTTCAATTCCCCAAACTACGGCATTTAAATGCAATTCTCCAAGCCCTCTATTCCTCACTCTTTCACGAAACTCTTCCAATACCCTTTTTGTGTTCTCAAGTCCTCCCAGCCCTTTTACAAGGCTCATCATTTCATAGATGGAGAAATATAACCTGCCCTCTACTTTCCAATAGGATGGATGTACAAAATAGGTATCGATTATATGGTCTGTTGCCTGGATAAATACATCTTCTGAAACCTCCCCTTTCATTCTCACCGGATACGGCTGAAATCTGGTTGCGGGATGTATCTCAAGCCAGTCATGATTTGCCCACATAATTGCAAATTTCAAATCACTGTTATTCTTCGCCCGAAGATATCCTTCTTCCAGGCATCTGTCCAGGAATGGCCCCTCCTTATGCCAGTACCAGTCAAATATGAATGCGCTTAACCCATGGCTTGCTGCAGCTTCAATCTTTTTCTCCATCACTTTGGGATCTGCCTCATTTTCATATCCCCAGAGAGGTACCTTGGGCTGTACATGCCCTTCAAATCTGGGTTTGGCGTTTTTTACAAGCTCCCATTCATTCCACCCTTTTCCGTGCCATTCCTGCACTCTGTCATCATAGTGGTAATTTGGAAAATAATAGGCTGCTGCTTCGTATTGTTTCTTCATTTTGTAATTCCTTTCTCAATTTAAATTTTATTGTTTTCATTCCTGTAAAAGTATGTTTATAGCTTCTACCCCTTAACTGCTCCTGCTGCCCCACCCTGGTAAAACTGTTTCTGAAGCAGGACGAAAAGCAGGATCGGAGGCACTACCGCAACAACAAGCATTGCATAGATTGCACCAAAATTCGTCTGATGCTCATTTACAAAGGAGTAAACAGCCAGGGTAATCGGTTTTTTCTTCTCAGATGATATGACCATAAGGGGCATTAAGAAATCGTTCCATACATATACCAAAGTGGTCAGTGCATAAGTAACCATAACCGGTTTCATGAGAGGAAACAAAACTTTGAAAAACCGCTGCAGGTATCCGCATCCGTCAATAATTGCCGCCTCATCCAGCTCTTTTGGTATGCCCTTAATGAATCCTGTGAATAAAAGGATTCCCATTGGAATCTGGGTAGCTGCATAAATCAGTACTAACGCCGTCTTGGTATCTTTTAAGCCAAATTTCAGGATGATGCTGTAAATGGACGGCAGATTGGCAACTACCGGAATCATCATGGCACTTAGAAACAGCAAATATAAAAAGGAAAAATATTTTTCTTTTCTCCTTGCCATTGCATAGGAAGCCAAAGCACAAAGAAAAATATCAATGCCTATGGTAAATACCGATATAATACCGGAGTTGGCGAAGCTTCTCACTGCCGTATCATTTTGAAATACAGATTTGTAATTCTCCAGATAGAACCCTGATGGAAGGGAAACCATTTTATTTACCTCTCCCGGATTCTTGAAGGAGGATAAAAACATATATAAAATCGGCAGAATTATCAATAATGCAATCATATAGATGAAGATATATTTTAAAACTGATAATATTGTTTTTTTCCTGAACATCTTAATATTCCACCTCCCTGCTTCTGGTTATTTTCAACTGGATGACCGTAACGGTTGCTATGATCAGGAAGAAAATAACTCCGATGGCACTTGAATATCCAAATCTTTCATATAGAAAAGCATTATCATAAATTGTCATACTGATCGTCTTACTGGCATTGATGGGTCCGCCTCCAGTCATAACAAAGGGTAGGTCGAACAGCCTCAGCGCTCCTGTAATAGAAATAAATACATTGACCGTAACGGACGGCATCAACAGAGGAAGTGTAATATATCTGAACTTTTTAAATCCACAGGCACCATCTAACATTCCGGCTTCATACACATCCTGGGATATACTGCTTAAGCCTGTCATAAAAATAATCATTCCGTATCCGGCCCATTGCCACGTATTGATGAAAATCAACACATTTTTCACGATGTTGACATCTCCCAGCCAATCTATCCGCAGCCCTTCCAGTCCGATCTTCGCCAGCACTTCATTGATGATTCCGGCATACTGGAAAAAGTTAACCCAGGTAAGGGATACAATTACCGGACTGATAATACAGGGGGCGTAGATAATCGCTCTCAATACATTTCTGCCCTTTAATTTTTCAAACAGAAATACAGCAAGCATCAGCTGTATGGCCAGTCCGATTACCACTACCAAAATGGTAAAATACAAAGTATTTCCAAAAGTCTGAAGCACTTCGGCATCTTTGAATACCTGCACGAAATTGTCAATCCCTACAAAATTAAAGTTCTTGCTGAATCCATTCCAGTCTGTCACCGAATATCCTAAAGTCATCAGCAATGGAATATATGTAAATATTAAAAAGAGTATCAATGCCGGTACTGTTGCAAATACTCCATAAAGCTTTTCTTTTTTACTGTTCACCTTTTCACCTTCTTATCAAACATTATTTATTCGGATACAACTACCGATGATTTAATTTTTTCAAATTCTGTATTTAACTTCTGTAATTCCGTTTCAGCCGGAGAGCCTGCGAGTATGGACTGGAGTCCGTTTTCCATCATGGTCATAAATCCAGCCGGCATAGTTGCTTTCTGGCTCATGATAATCTCATATTGACCACTGGATAATGCAGCCACATAGTCTTCCAGTACCGGATCTACTTTGTATTCAATTGGAAGGAAATTCGTTAAGGACTGGGATGTAAGATACTCACTTAAATTTTCTTCCTCTGTAAACCAGTCATAAAGCTTCCCTGCAGCTTCTGCATTTTTTGTGTTGGCTGAAATTACTATACTTCTATCTGAGGAACCGGTCATGTATACCTTGCCATCTGTTTCATCTACCGGAGTAATAAAACATCCAAGTTCAAACTGTTTGGGGTCTGCATTTTTGATTTCATCCAGCCCTGGTACCCAGGTGCCCTGTGGCAGCATTGCAGCTTTTCCCTCCACAAAATAGGTAACGGACTGTGGATATGTCATGGTCAGGGAAGACTTTCCAATATAACCTTCCTGACACATTTTTTCCGCCAGTTCAAATTCCTGTTTAAACATCTCGGATGCCTGTTTTTCTCCGTTGTAAAGTGCCAGCCCCCATTCCGGTGTATCTTTTAAATAATTCCCAAATTGTCTGCTTCGGAAGAACATTTCAAAGGTCCAGGCATCTTTGTCACCGAATACGAATGGTTCTATACCGTCTGCTTTAATTTTGTCGGCCACTGCCCACAATTCTTCCATGTTTTTTGGCTCTTCCAAGTTTAACTTTTCAAAATATTTTTTATTATAGAAGATGGGATCTGGTCCGCCCTGTGTGCAGACAGGGAATCCGTACTGTTTGCCGTCGATTGTATACAAATCTTCTAAGGATTTGGATTTAGCCAGGGTTTCCTTAGAAGGACGGTCGCTTACATCCATCAGATACCCTTCTTTTACAAACTTCTCATACTGTGCCGGCTGAATCAAGAAGACATCCGGGGCATCATCTGAAATCAGTCTGGTTTTTAACAGCTTATCGTAATTCGTGCCGTCCACTGCCTCAACCTCTACTTTGATGTCCGGATTTTCTTCCATGAACTTTTCAATGAATGCCTTATCTTCACCGCCAGTCATCCAGGATACGAATCGGATTGTGGTTTGTTCACCAGCACCGCCGTTTTCTTTTACAGCCTGAGTCTCTCCTGCCGCCTGGCTTTCACTCCCCTTATTTGTATCTGCTTCTTTTGAGCAAGCAGCAACACCGGTTACCATAATCGCTGCTAAAATGATTGATATGATTTTCTTTTTCATCTCTGAATACCTCCTGTTTTTATTTTTTTGTATTTGTTGATCTGCTTATATTATAGCGAATAACAGGCATCTGCCGAAATAGGTCATTTTTAATAAACGGTGGGTTATTTTATCACAGAGAGAATCTGTGGCACTTTAAAACGGACTCTGTAAGATCAGTCAGACTCTGCAATCTAATTCCCATAAGAAATGCGACCAGCAAAGTGGTCGCATTATCTTCTACATATTTAAGAAAAAGCAATCTGTCTCATGTCTGCCTGATCCATCTTTAAGATACCTGATGTATAGATACATACCTATCTTACGGTCACTTTCACTTTATAAGACTTCCCATTGGCTGTCTTTACCGTTATATCTGCTCTTCCCCTCTTTTTAGCCGTGATTTTACCGCTCTTATTTACATCTGCTACCCTTTTATTTGAAGTCTCATATGTAATCTTTTCCGTTGCCGTAAGCGGGGTTCTGGTCACGTGCAGTTTGCGGGATTTGCCCTTTGTCAAGGTCAGTTTTGATATGTCTGCCCTGATACTCTTTGTTGTAACCTTACTCTTAACCACCTTAACGGTAAGTTTTGCCGAAGCTCCCTTCCGTGTTTTAACCGTGATGGCTGCGTTTCCTGTTTTCTTTGCCGTAATCTTTCCTTTTTTATCAACGGATGCTACTGACTTTTTGGAACTGCTCCAGCTTTTAATCTTATCGCCTTTTTGTAAGCCGAATACTTTGATTACGTTTGTTGATTTTCTCAATTGCAGCTGTATTGATTTTGCATTTAATTTTACCGTTGCCTTTACTACCGTTACGCTGCAGCTTGCACTTTTCCCGCTTCCATCCTTTGCTTTGGCTGTAATAACAGCGGTTCCCTTTTTCTTCGCTGTCACATTCCCGGCTGCATCTACCGTCGCTGCCGCGGGGTTGCTGCTGGACCAGGTAACGGTCTGGTCTTTGGCATCCGCAGGACTTACAGAAACGCTCAGCTTCAGCTTCTCTTTGACAAACAATCTCTCCCTTGTCTTATTCAATTTAATACTGTTCACTTTCACCGGTTCTGCCGGAGGATTTGGATGAGTGATACGAACAAGTGCATTCTGCGCCTGATAAAGGGCTGCATATGCCTGATCCGCGGTCTGCTTTCCTGCATCGTAATCAGCCAGTACATCACGGGCATCTCTAAGGGCCTGGGCAAATACTCTAAAGCTTTGGGAGGTATAATCTTTCTCCTGTTTTCCTTCTGCTGTGTTTACAAGCGCCTGGAGTTCTTTTTTGTCGCTCTTTTCCTCTAATCCGTTTACAACAGCTTTTAGCTCATTTGTAACACGATCCACTTCCGCAGGGGATGCATAGGGATCCACCAGCAGCCTGCCTGCTGCCTGAAGCTGTGCCTGTAATGCTCTCCAGCTGGTATTTGTATAGATTTGCCTGCTATTATTCTTTACTTTCCAGTCATTGTACAGAGACTGCAATTCATCGGTCTGTGTTGTCTGGGGATGATCCGGAGTTTCCAGATCAGCATACAGTTCCATTTCTGCAATCTGTTTATTTGTGGAATTGCCTGGTGCATTCAGCCACAACAGCTTCACATACCGGTATTGCCCTGACAGTGATTCGTATACAGCCTGTCCGCCATCCTTTTGGTAAACCTGGGGATCACGTAACGTTGCATCAGCCAGTATGGTCCAGTCTGTTTTGTTGTTTGACCCTTCAATCCGGTACTTTGGCAGATAGGCGCCGCTGCCAAGTTTCACCACAATACCATGCAGTACGTTTTCCTGCAGCAGATCCATTATAATTGTCTGTGAACCAATCGGTCCGTATGGTATCCATTCTGTACTGGTATCACCATCAAATAAACTGGAATCGGTATTTGAATAAACGCCGTCTTCCGTGTAAACGGCACTGCCGACACTTTTCACCAGCGGAGTCTGCATAACACCTTCATAAATTGGTACTTCATCATCTTCCGGTGGTGCTATTGCCTCACTGTAAACTTCAAACTCAGACATAGTTGGCCAATTCCCCTGCACATCCAAAAATGTCAGTTTCAAATATTGGAAGTTACAATCTGTTAGAATTTCCACTAGAGACAGACCGCCTTTATTTATGGGTTTTTTGTCTGCTTCCTCTGTTATGAGACTCCAGTTGCTGCCATCAACTGATCCTTCCAGCTGATAGCTGACAGAAGATGTGCCTCCAACCATGTACATGTTGATAAAACCAATTTTCTTACTTTCTCCCAGATCATACTGAATCCACTGGGGCATATCCCCACTGCTTGCACACCAATAGGTAGTCATATTTCCGTCTACCGATTTTGACGGGGCGCTGATCGGGGCTGAAACGGAACTTGCTGTTACGGATGCATCGGCAGCGTGATTGACATTAGAAAGTGCCAAATCATTATATACCTCTAATTCCACAATCGTAGCCCAGTTTCCTTCCACCTTGCTAAACTCTACTTTCAGATACCTGTATGTCCCTGCTGCGGGTATATTAAGAAATACGGACTGTGAATTCACCGCCTGTTCCGGTATCTCATCTATTCCTGTATAAATGGGCTGCCAGTCTTCTTTATCATTGGAACCCAGAATTGTATAGTCAACGGAAGACGTACCTCCATACATATACATCCTGATCATATTAAATGTTTTTTCTTCCTTTAAATCCAGGCTCAGCCATTGGGGCATATTGCCACTGTCTGCGCACCACCAGGTGGAGGAATTCCCATCCACTGCCTTATCTGCTGTGGAAGTTCCGGATTGTGAACTAGCCTCTGCAGTACTAAGATCCGCCAGATTTTCCAATTCATCAGTTTCATCTTCCGGTGATTTATCTGCAAATACCTCAACTTCATAGACTGCTGCCCAGTTTGATGTTATATCTGTATATTCCAGTCTGAGGTACCGGTAAGTCCCCTCCCGGGTGATACGTAAACGATCCGTATTTTTAACTACTGTTGGTTTTTGATCGGTTGCCGCAAAGATCTCTTCCCAGCTTTCCCCATCCAGGGAACCCTGGATACTATAAGAAACTTTCTCTGTTCTTGTACTCATCCCTCTGTGCATCAGAATATTTATTTCCTGGAATGATTTCGGCTCACCCATATCCAGTTCCAGCCATTGGGGCATCTCTCCGCTGTCTGCGCACCAATAGGTATCATAATCCCCGTCAACGGCACAATCCGCAGCAAAGCTTATGGAACTGCTATTGTCTGAACTTGCTGTGGCTGCTGCTCCAACCGCCAGATTTTCCCTATGGGAAATAAACGGATCATCATAAACCATTTCCTCTTCATAATCTCCAAAGTTTTCGCTGGTCAGAAGAAATACCCAGTCACCTGCAGTCGGCTTCCCTGGAATCTCATATGTTCCCTCTGCTGCCGTGATGCCTTCTGCCTCATTGATAAATTTCCCGGTCAGAGGATTGTACCAGCGTGCCGTGTATACCTCATCTGTATTAAGCGCTGACAGTGTACCGGTTGATAAGTCCTTATTGTAAAAATACGCCACATAGGTTTTTCCATCTTCAGTAGAAGCCACTACTTTGTTTTCCGCCGTACAATCGGAATACGCCGTGTCATTAAACCGTGGAATCAATTCATAAAAACGCACATATTCAAAGAAGCTGCGCAGATACATCATTTCATTTGATCCAGGCTTATCCAGGCCCATGTACCAGGGTTCATAGCTAAAGCTTCCATACCAGCCCATATTTCCTGCTGTAGAATAGTTATTTGCCCATACTCCTGTTACACCATAGGTGAAGCCGTAACTGCCAAGAAGATTTGTACGCCACGCTGATATTCTAGATGCATCGTACCCGTTAAATCCGCCACAGGAAATATCTTCATAGTTCGCCTCCAGTTCCAGATAAGGCTTCACTTTTTCGTTATCCCAGTAGCTCTTGTATAAGTCTTTGCTCTGCTGTAAAGGACCATGTCCGTTTTGCAATCCCCACCACTCATGCCACGGCTGATTATCCAGATCTCTTGTGTAGTCATTCGTGTTATCCATGGGGAACTGGTGCGCCCCCTGAGGATGATTGTATCCGTCACCCTGGTCTACAATTTCTGCCGAAGCCTTCCATACATTATACTGAGGTTCTCCGGTAATCTCCTGAGCTGTGATCCACACAACCGGATAGCTGGCATACCGGGCAGTCAGGTAACGGGAAATCTGTTCAATTGCTTCCTGCCCCATTCCATTTACAGTATGGCTATGGACTCCATATCCAAGTGCAATGACCATTCCGTTATCTGCCAGATAATCAAACATGCCGTCAATCTTATCCGTAAAGGTATCCGGGTTGATCCTATTATATTTATCCAGCCATATACTGGGTTCACTCGTTGTTGCCAGCTGTCCGCCTCCATCATTTTCTCCGCTGTCAAAATAAGTCTGGTATACGTTAAATCCTTTATTTAGTCTGTCATCTACTTCATGTCGAAACTGGTTCTGGCATTTGCAGTCTGGATAGTTGCACTGAGTTGTCGAAACATAGTTCGGTGCCTGCCAGTTGGTATCCCCAAGCCAGTAAAAAGGTGTTCCGTCATCGTATGTAAAATATCTTCCATTGTCGCTGATACGTACAAATCCGTGCCGGTCAAGATCGGTATTTCCTGTATTTGGCACAGCTTCTACTCTCCCGGATACATTGTGCAGCCCTGTATTGGCTGTATCCGAACTGGTAATGGTATAGTTCCAGGTTCCCGTCTTAGTAGGTGCGAAGCGCACGCGCCACTCATCCTCTCCGTTCCAGAAGCCATATAAATGAATCTTTGTTCCGTCTGTATGTTCAAACACTGCATCAATCTCTACATCCAGATAAGGATTTTCATATTCCTTATCACTGGTCAGGATAATATCCGTCCGCTTCCATACTTCTGCCTGGGTTGCGGGAAGCGTTTTCCCGGTCTTTGCTTCACCTGCCTGGGTTGCGGGAAGGGTTTTCAAGACCTTCGCTTCACCTGCCAGCGCCGTCACATTATCCGTCAATCCAACCGATAATACTACACAGATGCTTAATAACACTGCTATTAATCTACGAAATGTTTTTTTCATGGTTTTCCCCCTTGCGCACGTTTCAGGAGATTAGAGCGTATTTTATAATTCAATCCCGCTATCTGCACGCCCCACTTTTCGGTATATTTGCCCCGAATTCAGGTTACGTAGCTCGCTGCACCTCCTGAAACTATGCTGCCCTATTCATCGTTTTCTTATCACCTTCTTAAATACATCACCTATTCTGACACGACTACCGATGATTTAATTTTTTCAAATTCTGTATTCAATTTCTGAAGCTCGGTATCTGCCGGAGAACCTGCAAGTATGGACTGAAGCCCGTTTTCCATCATGGTCATAAACCCTGCTGGCATGGTTGCTTTCTGACTCATGATAATTTCATATTTGTCACTGGATAATGCCGCTACATAGCTTTCCAGTACCGGATCCACCTTATAGTCGATTGGCAGGAAATTGGTCAGGGACTGGGAAGTAAGATATTCACTCAAATTTTCTTCCTCTGTAAACCAGTCATAGAGCTTGCCGGCAGCTTCTGCATTTTTGGTGTTGGCTGAAATTACAATACTTCTGTCAGAGGATCCGGTCATATAGATTTTTCCGCCCGTTTCATCTACAGGAGTAATAAAACATCCCAGTTCAAACTGTTCGGGGTCTGCATTTTTGATTTCATCCAGCCCTGGTACCCAGGTGCCCTGTGGAAGCATTGCAGCTTTTCCCTCCACAAAATAGGTAACGGACTGTGGATAAGTCATGGTCAGGGAAGACTTTCCAATATAACCTTCCTGACACATCTTTTCCGCCAGTTCAAATTCTTTTTTAAACAGCTCGGATGCCTGTTTTTCTCCGTTGTAAAGTGCCAGCCCCCATTCAGGTGTGTCTTTTAAATAATCTCCAAATTGTCTGCTTCTGAAAAACATTTCAAAAGTCCAGGCATCTTTGTCTCCAAACACAAATGGTTCTACGCCATCTTCCTTTATTTTATTCGCCGCTGCCCACAGTTCTTCCATGGTTTTTGGCTCTGCCATATTTAATTTTTCAAAGTACTTCTTATTATAGAAAATGGGATCCGGTCCGCCCTGCGTGCAGACAGGAAAACCGTACTGTTTGCCGTCTATTGTATACAGGTCTTCCAGCGATTTGGATTTAGCCAGGGTTTCCTTTGAAGGGCGGTCGCTGACATCCATCAGATATCCTTCTTTAACGAACTTTTCATACTGTGCGGGCTGGATTAAGAAGACATCCGGTGCGTCATCTGAAATCAGTCTTGTCTTTAGCAGCTTGTCGTAATTGGTACCATCCACTGCCTCAACCTCTACTTTGATATCCGGATTCTCTTCCATGAACTTCTCGATGAATGCCTTATCTTCACCACCAGTCATCCAGGACACGAACCGAATTGTGGTCTGCTCTGCAATACTGCCTGTCTCCTTTTTCGCATCTGTGGACTGGCTCTCGTCTGCGGACTGATTTTCATTGACCGCCTGGCTTTCCCCGCCATTTCCATCTGTCCCCTTACCCTCTGCTCCTTTTGCACAGCCTGCAGCACTAATTGCCATGATCCCTGCTAAAACCAGTAATAAGATTTTCTTTCTCATACTTTAATACCTCCCAATGTTTTTGTTTTTTGAATCTAACCATATTATAACGAATTACGGGTATTTCCCGAAATAGGTCATTTTTAATAAACAGTGGGTTATTTTATCCCAATGTCAAAGATATCCATAAAAGAGAGGAATCCCGGTACTTAAAGCCTGGAACTCCTCCCTGTTTTTAGTATTCATATTATCCTTTTTTGTATTGTCCGGGTGTGATGCCTTCCCATTTTTTAAACGTCTTATAAAAATGCTTCACATCCGCGAATCCAATTTTATCACAGATATCAGCTGTTTTCACGTTTTGGTCTAACAGCTTCTTGGCTTCTTCGATCCGAACCTTGTTCACGTAGTCTATAAAATTCAGTCCTTCTTCATTTTTAAAGAATTTGCTAAAATACGCCGGACTGAAATTCACATGTTCCGCCACACTTTCCAGGGTAAGATGAAATCCCATATTCTGTTCAATATATTCTTTTGCCCGGATTATTATTTTTTCATTCCCAAGCCCGGATGACTGTTGTTCCAATGCTTTCATACACAGTAAAATATTTTCAAGCAGGAATGCCTTCATCTCTTCTATCGTGTCAAATGCCTGTATCTTATTATAGAGGGAAAACTCATTGTCCAAAACCCTTGAGCTGTCAATCTCTTTCTTTTCCAGCTCTTTATGCAGCAGTACAAAAAGATTCAGATGCATTTTATTTAGCTTTTTTACATCAGCCAGCATTAGGTTAAGAAAAGGTGCATATAAATCATCCACATATTTATTAATCAGGCCAACGTCACCCTGATATAGACTTTTTATAATCCCTTCTTCCGGCATCTGCCCCACATCACTGTTTTTTCTGGTACCCGTCTGCTCCTCGGATGCGTAATAGATGACTCCGCCTCCCAGAATAAGCCGCTTATTCACCGTGTCTTTCGCAGAAGTATATGCAGCCTGGATTTTTGGAAGCCCGTTCACTTCCCTGCCTACCCCGAAGGTCAGCTCTGCCTGTTTGAAATAGCCGACATAGCGGTGGATATTATCAAATAGCTGCCGGTAAAATTGCTTTTCATCGTAACTGCCAGGATCATAATTCAGCAATATGCCGTTTATGTTTTTATCAGAAAAGAAATATACCTCCATGCCATTCATTCTGGCAATTTCATTTGTGATATTCTCAATTCCAAACTGGATAATATCCTGATCTTCCCTGCTGCTTCCCTGATCGGTTCTGTCTTTGATTGTAAAACAGCAGATTTGAAACAGCTCCTTTTCTAATCGGACCGGTTCCTCACGAAATGCATTGCCGTATTTTTCCGGATTATTGCTGTTGCCGGAGATGATATCGAAAATATATTGTTTTTTTAATAACTCCCTGGCTCTTGCCCTGCTTTTGTTCAGTTCCGCATACTGCTCCTTCTTAAACCGGGTAATTGCAAGCTTTTCTTCTACCGCATCCATTGCTTCTTTTAACTTTTTGTCATCGATGGGTTTTAACAGATAATTATATGCCCCAAGCTCCATTGTACGCTGGGCATATTCAAATTTATTGTGGCCGCTTAGAATAATATAGATAAACTCCTTTTGTAAAGCGTCCGCCTTCTCCATAAACTCGATGCCTGACATCTCAGGCATGCAGATATCCAGAAAGACCACATCCGGCAGCTCCCTTTCCAGCGTCCTTAATGCATCCTGCCCATTGTCTTCCGTTAAAATATCCCGGTAATGAAATTTATTCAATTGACTTTTCAAAATGTCCCTTGCAAGGCTTTCATCATCAATAATCAGTATTTTCATTTCTATTTTCCCCCTTTATCACCTTCACCTTTGGATATCTGATTCTCACCGTAGTCTGGTTATCCTGGCTGCTGATAAATTTCAGCCCATACTGTTCGCCATAGTAGTAACGGATTCTTGCATGTACATTAAATATACCGACCTTATCTTTATTTTTCATCACGTACTGGTCTTCGTTCACCGCAAGCTGTTCATTAATTTCTTTTAACTTCTCTTCTTCAATCGTCTTGCCGGTATTAGAGATATAGATGTTAAATTCGTCCCGCACATTCAACGCCACAATTTTTATTTCCCCCTCCTGAACGGATTTTTCCAGACCGTGTTTAAATGCGTTTTCTATAATTGGCTGGAGAATCATTCTTGGGATCTCATTATCCAGCACATCATCGTCTATTTCTTTTATAATGGTATATTTATCATTAAACCGGATTTTCTGTAAATAGATGTACTTATCTATATACTCCAGTTCTTCTAAGAAAGAAACGATATACACTCCCCGGTTCAGGGAATAGCGGAAGTTATCGGAGAGATACTGAATCATATCCGCTGTCTTGCCGCTGTCCCCCTGCAGTGCCTCGGCTTTTATAGAATTCAGGGTATTAAATAAAAAGTGCGGATTAATCTGGCTCTGATAATTTTCAAATTCTGCCTGTTTTTTTAACAGTTCTAATTTATATTCCTTGTTAATCAGATTACGGATGTTGGCGATCATATTATTGAATGCATTTGCGATGGAACCAAATTCATCTTTTCTTTTAATGTCTACCTGCTCATACATATTTCCATTCTGGAAGGATTTGATGGATGAAATCAGTTTTCGGATGGGCGTGTTAATGGTAACGGACACAATAATTGACAGGGCAGTACACACGAAAAACAGGATCACGGTGAGAACGGTATTGTTTCTTTTGATAAATTCTGCCTTTGCCGCTATATTTTGGGAATCCAAAATGGAAACTACTTTCCAGTACTGATCCGTTGACTCGCCCCAGGTGATGATTTTTTCACTTCCCAGATCATAAATACCCTGATTCTGGAAAATTTCCTTCATTTCTTTCTCATCAAGTTCTGCATTGGAATAAAAGACGTTTCCCCGATCGTCATATACAATATTTATTTCTCCTTCTTCCCGCTCCACATTTGCAAAAATCTGTTCAAAGGTCTTCATTTTCTGATCAATTTTTAATATGCCAACAGTTTTGTCATTGTAGGGATTCACTATGGTGCGGCAGACAGATACCACCTGTTCATGGGAATTGGTATAATTATTTTCATGGGGCGACACAATGACGGCACGTCCGTTGGCATCCAAAGCATCCTGAAACCAGCTTTCCTCCGTCACCGTCTTCAGGTTCTGGGATGCCATATTGCGGTCATAAAAGAACTTTACTTCACCGTCCAGATCAATCATGCTGATACAGTCCAGCTTAAAATTACCCTGAATAATGCTCACCAGGCTTCCATAAACCGAATTGTAATTATTGATGTATTCCTCGGTTAGATTTTCTGTATCCGTGTCCAGGACATAAGATATATTCTCAAAATTATACAGGGCTATTGACTGGCTCTTTAACACATTAAAATTTTCTTTTATATTTTGGGCAATCTGGTTATTTAAATTTCCCTTGCTGTCCATATAGCTGTCATAGATGCTTCTATATGACATGTAATAGGAAATTGCAGAAAATATAATGATTGGAATACATATGCTGACAAATAACATGAAAAATAATTTAAATACAATTTTCTCTCTGAGTAAATTTTTCATACCGTTCCTCTTTCCCACAGACAACTGCTATTCATGGACTACATGCGTTATGCTGCTTTCTCTACACTACATTATATCTGACATTTCCGGTTTTCGAAAGAACTTTTATAAATATAATTAATATATAAATACGATCTTAATTTCAATAAAAAGTAGATTGCTTTTTCTTCCATTATCTTTTATGATGTTAGATAGTAGCCCACAAACATATGGGCTGCCAGTGAACAAATAAAAGATAAGAGGGATCTCAAGATGAAGACAAATAAAATACTAAAAGAATATTCGGCTATCACATTCGGCACACTGCTGATTGCCATATCCGTTTACTTCTTTATGATTCCAAGCAAGGTTATTGTAGGAAGCCTGTCTGGTCTGGTAATTGTACTTTCTAATTTCCTGCCATTTTCCATATCTGTTATGACTTTTTGTTTAAACGCAGTTCTTCTGGTTATCGGGTTTATTTTTATCGGAAAGGAATTTGGAGCAAAGACTGTGTATACTTCTGCGCTGCTTCCGGTATTTTTATTTCTTTTTGAATTATTCTTTCCAAATGTCAAATCATTAACCGGAGATATTCTCATTGACACGCTCTGCTACATTTTGCTTGTCAGTGTCGGGCTTGCCATGTTGTTTCATGTAAATGCCTCCTCCGGAGGGCTGGATATTGCCGCTAAACTGCTGAATAAAATTACCCATATTGAAATGGGTAAGGCAATGACGCTTACGGGTATGTGTGTTGCTGTGAGTTCCATCTTTGTCTATGACACGAAATCCGTTGTGATGAGTATTTTAGCTACTTATGCGAACGGCATTGTAATTGACTACTTTATAGACGGCTTTAATCGAAAAAAGAGAGTTTGCATCCTTTCTGATAAATACCAGGAAATTCAGGAGTTCATCGTTCGGGAAATCAAACGGGGCGTCACTCTTTATCCTGCTTACGGCGGATTTAATAAAGAGGAAAAGATGGAATTGCAGACTATACTCTCCAGAAATGAATATGCTAAGTTATTAGAGTATTTAAGCGAGATTGATGTAAAAGCATTTGTTACCGTGGGAACCATTAATGAAGTAATTGGAGAATGGAACCCCAAACATAAATAAAAATAATATGGAAAAGGCGGGATATGTTTTCACATACCCCGTCTTTTCCATTTCCTGATTCTATTTTTCTTTATTTTACTTTAATCGTTTTTACCGTACTGTAACTTCCATATACTTTTTTACCTCTGGAATCCATTTTATAAGCTCTTACCTTTACGTAATAAGCCTTTTTGGATTTCAACTTTGTAACAGATTTGGTGGTTTTACCTGTGGTAACATATTTCACACCTTTTTTAAACTTCTTATCTGTGGTGTAGGCAATCTGGTATCCTTTTGCTCCGCTGACTTTCTTTTTCAGCTTCACGGTAAAGGCTTTTTTCTTGGCTGACAAGGACTTGACAGCCGGCTTACTTACTTTCACCTTTTCCCACTTAGCATACAAGGTATAGTCTCCGCCACTAATATATTTTACTTTTGACTTGAACTTACGGTCTTTATACCAGCCTTTAAATGTATATTTTGCTCTTTCCGGATCCTTTAAGGTTGTTTTGGATCCATCGTAGCCTGCCGGGTTTTGCTTTGCATTCTTTCCGCCGTTTAAATAATACTTCACGTCGTAATTTACCGTTACCGTACAGCTTGCCTCACATCCGGACCCGTCTGCCGCAACGGCCTTTATTACTGCCGTTCCGCCGCCGACTGCAATAATCTGTCCATTGCTGTTTACCACAGCTGCTTTTGGATTGCCCGAGCTAAATACTACATTTTTATTAGAAGCATTCACAGGCAGAACATTGACAGTCAGAGCAGCCGTACTTCCTTTTTTCATACTAAGCTTGGTATTGTTTAACCGCAACTGGCTGACCATTACTTTTTCCGGCACGGGAACTTTCCTGATCAGTTTTGAAGCTGCAGTTTCCAATGCCTTTATTGCCGCATTTACCTGTTCCTGTGTTGCATTTTTATTGCTTAATAGTTCTTCTGCTTTCTTTAATTCTTCTACAAATGCTGCCCAGCCTGTTTCCTGATAGTCAGACTGCTTTTTGTCTTTATGAACATCATATGCGTTTTGCAGCTTTGATTTATCCACAATTACAGGAGGTATCTTTTCACTGATGAATTCCACATCCAGATAATCAAGTTCTGCCCCTTCCATATTTTTGGTCTTGCCGATATAGACCGTATTGATACCTGCATTCAATTCTGCATCGAATTCATATCCAATCCAGTTATCGGGACATAAGCCCCCTGCATCAGCTGCATTAAACGGAACTACTTCACAAACGGCTGCTACTCCATCATTTACTTTTACTTCCATTCCCACATTATCATTTCTGGCTGCTGCTCCTACATAAAGCCTGTAATTACCGGCTTTTTCTACCTGAACCTGAATTGTGGTTCCGCTGTTTTCTTTCGTTAAATTGGCAAGCTTTTGTCCACCGGATGAATTATAGGTGTCACAGATAACTGCTCCACCGCTTAAGGTGCCCGCTTCTGCTTCGTAGCGGTCACGGGGAATAATCGGTGTTCCCGACGGAAGGTTTACTTTACTATCGTAAGCTGCTGCTTTTCCAAATGCAGGTGTACCGTCTTCATTCCAGCTGAACCTTTGTGTGCGTACGCCTCGTCCGTTCCATCCCTGTCCCGCTCCTCTTGCTGCATGATAGACCATATAATTCTCTGTTCCGTCGGGTGATACGGTAAAGCAGGCATGTCCCGTAGAATAAGTACTTGGCATATTTTTCTGGAAGACGGGTTCTGTTCCTTTTTCCCAGTCTCCTGCTTTCATTGGATCTCCACCCTGTTTCAGTGTCAGTCTTCCCAGGCAGTAATTATCGGTCCAGCTTCCGCTTGCAGAAAAAATAATATTGGTAATGCCATCCGGGGATATCAGCACCTGAGGCCCTTCGTTAACCCTTGGGAAAGTATCCGTTTCCCATTTATATTCCGGTTTGGAGATCAATACCCGCTCTCCTGTTATTGTGCAGGGATCTGACATTTCCGCAATATAGATCCGCTGTTCCTCATCCACCATTCCATCCCATCCGGACCATATTGCATATAATTTGTCATTGTACTCCAATACCGTCTGGTCAATTGCCCATCTGTCTGTATTCGGAGATAACTTTCCTTTAAATTCATATTCACCCAGTGCATTGTCTGTTTTGCTTTCCAGTACATACATTCTGTGGTCAGCACCTGTTCCTGCAGTATAATAGATATACCATTTACCATCGATAAAATGGATTTCCGGTGCCCACAGTTCACTTGATGGTTCTGTGCCGGAGGGGCGGTAAACTGCCACAGGCTGTGTAGCTGCAATGCGGTTTAATTCCGGTGCCCGGGAGACATAGATTGCCCTGTCCTTATTGACCCTTACGTAGTAATAATAACCATCCTGATAGGTAACATACGGATCTGCACCATAGTTTACGATTGGATTTGTAAACGCATTCTGGTCATAAAAATGCAATGTATAAGTAAGCGGATAAGTTTTATCTGTCTTCCCTGTAAGGGTTATCTCACTTACCGGATTATTTCTGGTAGGCTGCGTAACCGTCAGATCAAATGATTCACTTGCATGCGCTCCTAATACAGCCGTTACTTCCGGAAGGTTGTCCAGACTTTCCACGTCTACATCATACTCCAGTGTATTCTTCTGAAAATCTGCCAAATCTGCTCCATCCAGCCTGATCTGCTCAATAGAATGGCTTTTTGAATAGAAAAGAATATAATCTAATTCACTAAAACTGTTTGCTTTCCCGGAGTGGGTAAATGTTACCTTATTTTTTCCGGCGTTTAATTCCACCATGATCGGATAGAGTTTCCAGTTATCCCAGCCGTATGGCTGATACTGAACAACACCTGCATTTTTCTGATCTCCATTCACGTAATACTTATGGGATGCATTAGGCTGGTCGGTACCGCTGCCCGCTGCTACGTCAATCCGGTAGGTTCCTGCAGTCTTTGCATTTATCTCAAAGGTTACAGTTGCTTTTTCATTGTCGATCATGCCGACTTTTTTCTTTCCGGAAGAATCTGCTCGATCTGTTATTTTTGCAGGTGCAGTAATAACAGCATTCTCAGCTTCCATTTTAACTACTTCTTTTTCTTCCACTGGCTTGGAAGTGAAATTTACGACAGCTTCCACATCCAGATTGATATTTCCAAGGTTCGCTATTCCTTCCGGCAGCAGGATATGTCCCGGTACCACTGCCCGGCTGCTATTGCCGGCAGTCTCATAAGAAGGCTCCTCCCACTGGATTCCCGCCGTATAGGTAACGCCCTGCTCACTCTTGGATGTAACTAAGCCTTTTACGCTGTCCGGCAGCTGCCAGGTATCCGGCGTACTGCCCACTTCGGCAGTAATGTTCTGGATATCCGGCTCTGTAAAGGAAATCAGGTTATTTACATTTACCGCACCTGATGGCACATGCTGTCTGGTTACAGTAGGCCCTTTCACTTCTAAGATGGTTTCCCCAGCCTGATCCTTTGTAAACTGTATTCTGTCAATGCAGAATTTCCTTGGATCTGCGTCTTCCAGGTTGTTATGGCAATGGTATACCATGAATAATTCACTGCCATCCGGTGACTCTACAATTCCGTGATGGCCTGTCCCGTGTGCAAGGCTGTTAGACTGCATAATCGGGTTATTTTCATATTTTTTATATTCTCCCAGAGGATCATCGCTGGTGGCATATCCCGATCCGTAGCCCGGGCTTTGGAAATGGGCACCGGAATAGGTGAGATAGTAGACACCGTCCTTTTTCAGCATAAACGGACCTTCGTTTATTCTTCCCATGGATGTCTCCCAGCCGTCTTCCGGAACCATGATACATTTTAATGTAGATTCATCAATGGATTTCATATCATCATTTAATTTTGCACCATATATGAGATTCCCATTATCAAATCGTACAAAATACAGGTAATACTGTCCGTCATCATCCATGTATGCATGGGCATCTATTTCCTTTATATCGGTATGCATCGGAACCTGGTTTTCCTGGGTAAATGGTCCCAGCGGTGATTTACTGGTTGCTACCCCAAGGTGTTCCTCTGCAGTATAGTACATATAGAAAGTGCCGTCCCGTTCAATGACGTCCGGCGCCCAGAAATGCGTATTTCCCCAGACATCATCCTTATTAAGTGCCCAGCCCTTATCCGTCCAGTTCACCAGGTCTGTGGAAGTATAAACTTTAATCCCGTTCTCATCTGCTCCTGCATTGGTAGGGTAAAGGTAATATGTACCGTTATAATACAGCACGTCAGGATCTGCACAGTTTTCCAGCAATGGATTCTGGTATGTCTCTCCTGCAAGTTCCGGTTCTGTATATTCCGATATTTTTACATTTTTGAAGGAGGCACTGGAAAGCCAGTTACGAAATCCTATGGTGCCTTCCCCATGGTCGCTGTCTGTAACGTCCAGTTTGGCATAGTGTTCCCCATCATAGTCAATATAACATACGATATGGTTTCCGGAAACTGCTACGGTTATATGATAGTTTTTTTCATATTCAATGGTTGTCTCCTTTGCTGCTATTTCTGTCCAGGTAGTTCCCGATACTTTACCAAGCATTACCCTGCCGTTATGGGCATCGATACAGAAATAATAACCATTGTATCCATCACCGTGGTTATCGATTGGATTTGTTACGCGAAACAGCAGACCCGCCTGGGCACTGCTCTTGTCATCCAGATTTGTCTGCTGTTTATTCACGGCCACATCTGCTTCGTAGACAAAATCAGTGAAGCTTTGATCTTTGGCTAATGCCTTATCACCCCTGCCCTCTGTTACGGTGTAAGTATGGTCATTTACCGACCATGCCCCACTGTCCCAGCCATTGTAAGTGCTCCAGTTGTCTGCATTGGTAAAATCTTCTTCGTACAACAGCTCTCCGGTACCTTCCAAAACCGGGCGATTTGTTTCTGCTTCCACCCCCTGGTCCGGTGCCGCCAGTACGGTATAACTGCCCATATTAGACATCACTAATGCGGACACCATGACTGCTGCAATCACTTGATTCATTTTTCTCATTCGACTCTTCATTTTTGTTCTCCTTCCTTTCTTCCCGCAGACAACCAGCCAGACAGATCTTTTGAATCCGTGTGGCTGCTGCCTTAAAGCCGGATGCCCCTTGCCTGCCACGGGGCATCCGACTAATCCGGGTTTACTTATAGATAGACTTTACTATATGTCTTTATCTGTGTCTTTGTAAAAAAGGGAGGCGAATGTACAATATTTTAGCATTTGAAAATAATCCATAAAAAAAGGACTGTTCCCCCGATAAATACTTCTTATCAAAGGTTACAGTCCCAGTTATTTCTGATAACTGATCTTTGGTTTGAATATAAATCCAAAACCACATCCCAATATTCCGCCCAATATATGGGTCAAATTCGCGATGTTATTTTTAACAAATAATCCTTCATACAGCTGTCCGCCAAAGTAAAATACCGCAACAATTAAAAAGGTTAACGGAATCCCTTCCCCTCTCATGCTGCTTAAAGATGTAAGCATGATCAGTGCAAAAACAATCCCACTGGCACCCAGCAAAGCAGTCCCCGGGAAAAACAGAATATTCACAATTCCTGTTATCACAGCCGTTGCAATCATCAGAATACCAATATTTAAACTGCCATATTTTTCTTCCAGCAAAGGACCGATTAACAGCAGCGTAATCATATTCCCGCTGAAATGTTCGAAACCTCCGTGTCCGAATACATGCCCGATCAGCCTGATATAATAAAAGGGGCTTGCCATGGAAGACCGGTATACGGAAAAGAACGTGCGGTTTGTCCACCCTCCGGTGACGTAATTGAGTATTAACGCGGCGAATGAAATAATTGTGAATGTTAATATTACAGGCGAATTATATTTGATTTTCTTTATGATGTTCAACCGTTACTCTCCTTCCTGGTTCTCCATCCGGACAGTAATGATAGTGACAGTGCTGACACTATTGCTACTGTCCGGGTAGAGTACTACATATGCGGATAACCCGAAGCATGTGTGGCTTCGGGTTATCCTGCTGCTCTCTTTATTATAACTTGTCATCTGCTATTTTACAATATATTTCCATTTCAGCATTCCTGAAATCTATGCTTTAGAGTTTGTAAGCGAGTGATTCAAAATCCAAGCCGCTTAAGATTACCGATAATGGATTCCGCTCCAGTAAACATGCTCTTTCACAATGGTTTCCGGCAGCAGATCCACACCTTCTAACGCCCACTTCTTAAACTCGGTAAATCCCACACGGTCAATGATATATCCCACATGTTCTTTACCTCCCGGCGCATTGCGGTCAATGTATTGTTCCACAAACTTATAGGTGTTTAATATAACCTTTATGATCGTATCTTCATCCACCCAGACCATAAAATCTTCTCCCAGTCTGGGATTACGCTTACCGGTACGACCCATAATAGTCAGTCGGTAATACTTTTGTTTGCTCCTGGTAAAAGCACGGGTCGGACATTTTGTTACACAGACGCCACAGCCTACGCATTTTTCTTCATTTCTCACGACCTTATCATTTTCTTTTGAAAGCGCCTTTACAGAAAGTTTATCACAGCCTTTCACACATGCCCCGCAGGTTACGCATCTGGACGGGTCATACTGGGGAAGTGTCATTCCGATTATTCCAAAATCATGCATTCTCGCCTTAATACAGTCATTGGCACATCCGGTTAAAGCGATCTTAAAATGCAGGTCATTTGGGAAAATGGCATCTTCTATTCTTCTGGCAAATTCCGCCGTATTATAATTGCCGAATGGACAGACACGGTTTCCAATGCATGCCGATACATTTCTTGTCCCGGAAGACGGATATCCTGTATTGGGGTTCACCTGGTTAGTCCCCAGATTTTCAATAATCAGCTGAAGCATCTCATTTACTTTATCAATATCATCTAAGGAAATCCCCTCAATTTCAAACCCCTGGCGGGTTGTCAGATGCACATTTCCATTTCCGTATTTGTCAGCGATTTCTTTTACCATTCCCAGAACCTCGGCATTGCATTTCCCACCTGGTACACGTACTCTGGACGCAGTAATTCCACGCTCCTTTGATATACGGAAAGCATTTTTCTTTACTTTTTTTGTATTAATATCCATTCTGACACCTCCTTAGTCAAATAAATTCTTGCCCTTAGTATAGTTAAATACCGGACCGTCCAGACAGATATAGGTATCGTCCATTTTGCAGTGACCGCATTTACCGATACCGCAGCACATTTTACGTTCCTGGGAAATCCAGATCTGTTCTTCTTTTATACCGCGCTTTAGCAGTTCCATGACTGTAAACTTCATCATAACAGGAGGGCCTACCACAATTGCTGCAACCTGGTCCAGATCACGGATTTCAAGATCCGGAATATAGGCGGTAACCATGCCCTCTTTATACCCCGGCTCATCTACTTTATCCACGGTAATAGTAAGGTCCATCTGCTTTTCCCAGCGCTTAATACTGTCTTTAAACAAAATATCTTTTGGTCCTTTAAAGCCGGCTATTACGCTCATGCCTTTCGTTTCTGCAATATGCTCGCCAAAGTAATCAATGACACCCTTAACCGGAGAGACGCCGGTTCCTCCAGCTACAATGATCAGTTCTTTTCCCTTGTAATCTTCCACTTCGAAACCATTTCCATAGGGTCCCCGCATGAACAGGCACTGCCCCACCTGGTTCTCAAAGATCTCATTGGTAACCTTACCTACTTTGCGGATTGTAAGATCTACATAATCCTCCCCGATACCGCTGACAGAAATTGGCGCTTCTCCAAATTTGGGTATTGATACTTCAAAAAACTGCCCCGGTTTTACATCTCCCACGTACGCCATCCGAAAGGTATATTCTATTTCTGTATGTTTCTTTACCTCTTTAATTTCTGATAAAAAAGGGATATATTCATTACACATTTTCATTTCCCCCTTCCTTTTCCTGTGCTAATTTACGGATACATGCAAGATAAGAGATGTACTCCGGACAAACATCCTCACATCGTCCGCAGCCTACACACATATGATATCCAAACCGTTTCTTATAATCGTATACTTTATGTAACACTTTGAAACGCATCCTCTGTCCCTGATCTTTACGAAAGCCGATATTGCCTGCCATATCCGTGAACCCATCTACCTGACAGGAACCCCAGACTCTTCTTCTCTCACCTGCTTTGGGATTGTCCTTGTAGAACACATCCTGCATGGTAAAACAGGTACAGGTAGGACAGACAAAATTACACCGCCCGCAGCCGATACACCTTCCTGCATACTCTTTCCAGAACTCTGCATCCTGTATTCCCGTCGGCAGGGATTCCGGTATCTCTACTTTTTCTTCATTTTCTGTTACATAATCAACCGGAAGCTCTTTCTCTACGCTGTCAAATCCAGCTAGAAAAGACTTCAGTTCCTCCGCCCTGCAATCCAGATATACGCCCTCTTTATCCATTTTCAGATATGCATCGTATTCATCTGCCTGATTTGTTCCCATGCTTGCACAGAAGCAGGAGTCAAAAGAAACGGTACATCCCATCAGCACAAACCGGGTATTTTCCCTGATTCTTTTATAATAATAATCCTCTGCCCCGTTCTTTAAATAGATTTCATCCAGACGCTTTAGCGCATGGAGATCACAGCTTCTAAGCAGAATGATCTTCTTCTTTTCATCCCGGTCCGGCACCTTCATTTCTTTTTCGGTAAAATAAAGGATAGTATCTGAAATCGGCAGCAATACCTCCTTAAAACTGTACTCCGATTTCTTCTCCCATACGATATCCCCAAAGGATTTGATCTTTCCGTAACGGATGACATCCGTATCTGAAAAGCAGCCTTCCCCCTGGAATATGATGGGTGCATAAACATCGTATGATTCTGATAATTTCGTCAAAAACTGATCTGCTTCTTCTCTTTTAAAAAGATTTCCCATAGTCATTTCCTTTCTTGTAATTTTTTATTTTTCTAGAGCTTGTTTGAAAATTGCTTTCTGGCAGATGTGCGTAACACTAGTACTACAGCGAACGTTTTGTAATGTTCTATCAAATGCATTATATTGGGGTTTAGCTGAGGAAGG
>OATB01000486.1_pt1 | contig 27497 bp, 42 predicted proteins | sample 1494941 | NCBI WGS metagenome assembly OATB01 (sample SAMEA2579931, study PRJEB22360) | human gut metagenome | reverse complement strand
ACAATAACAGAAATCAGTTCATCGTTAGAAAATATACTGTGATTGGCAAACCTCAGATTGTGATTGAATTTGAAAGAAGTAAATACCCAAATCGAAAATAATTACCCTCCCCTTTTGCGTATATCAATGTGAAGGGGGAATTTTTATGTATTTTGAAAATGAATTCGGCTATGTGAAATTAGAAGGTCACTTTGTACACTCGGTAGTATATGACACTTGCGAACAGATTGTAAAAATTAATCATGACAATCCGCCAGATGCCGTTCGAAAATTTGCGAATGACTACTATCTCTATTTTGTCAACGAGTTAAAGTTTTTGGAAACTATTGCTAAAAGTTAGATGCACTAAAAAAGAGCCTTATTTTTGGCTCTTTTTTGGTAAGTATAATTCTTCTAGCTGTTTGCGATAATTTTTAGCATCTTCAATAGTATCAAATCCCTTTTTGCGATATGTGGTACCATTAATGACTATCTTAGCTTCATACTTAGTTCCGCCATTTTTTAGTAAATATTTCGAAACTCCTTTAGCTCCAGTTGAGTTGAATGGCATAGCTTTATCGTTTTTAAAGCGAAATAACTCCACTCCGTTTACCTTTTGAGCTTCTCTTGCTTCGTTACGCTTCATGGTCGGATCGTGACGTAGGCATCCGCAACTTACGGCATCGCCTGAAATTAGCATTGATGTTCTGTAGATAGCTACATTGCCACAATCACAGACACATTCCCACATCTGCCCTTGGTTAGTGACATTACCTTTCTTCTTAACGAGTAACTTTCCAAATCTCTGATCAATTAAATCATATCTTTTTGACATTAACTCACCTACATTCCAAGTGCTTTAGCATATTCACTTAGCATATAAGCATTCTTAACAATCATTTTAGAGACTTCTGACGTTCCGTTTTTTAAGTTCCCAATAGCCATACGGCTGATACCAGTATTTTTTTCAATTTGATATGCCGAAATGTCAGAGTTTAGTAGCTTTAAAACTTTTTGAAAGTCAATACTACCGAAATTCAACATCTGCTGTTTCTCTAAAAAATCTTCAATGGATTTATGCGCAGTTTTCAATTCTTTCTTTGCTTCTTCGGTATCAGATTCGAATTTTTTCTTTCCACCATCAGTAGCATATCCTGGTGAATTTTTTAGTCCTGATATTGTCTGAACTCTCTCATGAGCCAAAGTGTAGTCTTTTATTAATACATCAGGGACGTTTGCTCGCTTCAAATTAGATGGACTAACCTTACCACTAATTGATTCCTGATTACCCGATGTTGTTAAATAGTCATATTCTTTATTCAAAATCATGATTTTTCCTCCTAACCTAATAATTGTTAATCATGTACTCAAAAGCTTCATTAAAAGAATCGTAGATGCCATTTTGACTTTCGTCATCGATAATAATTTCATACCACATATTTTTAGCGTTAGATGTTCTGACTAACACTATTTCGTATGGACCTTCTGAGTATTGAGTTACATAGATAGTTCGATCAACAGCAATCATTTCTCTACTCCTCCTTTTTTTAAGCCACCAAAACACTTTTAGGGAACCATTTTTTGCTTTCACCGTATGCTGTATTGAATGTTAATAAAACAGCTTTTTCAGTTTCTTTTTGAACTTCAACGTCATTCATCATTTTAACTGCTAACTTGCCTTGTGCTTCACGTTGAGTCTTGCGACCAACACCGTATTCTTTTGCAGCAAACCAAATTTTCACGCCTTTAAATTGTGTATTGCTTGAACCGAATGCAACTGCATCTTCTGGAACAGCTTGTTTTGCGATTTGGTAAGCACGTTTCAAGAATTTAGAAAAATGAGCTAAATAGGAACCTTCTGCGCGATTGTCTTCAAAAGCTTTCTTCGTCCAAGTGTGTGCTAATTTAAAAATTTCTGATTTATTCATTTTAATCAATCCTTTCTTTGTGCTTCCCTCATCTACATATATAGTATAGCACGGTTTACTATATTAGTAAAGTGTAATTTACTAATATAGTAAAAAGAGCAAAAAAATAACCCGACCTCACTAAGAGATCGGGTTTTACTTTATTATTTGATAGAGCCGTATGCATCAAGTTTTCCTAAGGACAAATAGCCTTTTTTGTATTTATCCGTTCGAGGCTGAACACCCCAGATGTACCCTCCACTAACGACAATATCATCAAACTTAACTTTATCGCCTTTTTTGAGCAAAGCAATGACTGGCGCAGACGTTTTAGCAGCGGTGCGCAGATTAACGTTACTATTTAGAGTGATTTCTTTCATTTTAATTCCTCCATTATTCGGTGTAGGATTAGGTGCTGGCGGAGTATACTTACCAGCATATTTATTCCAGGCGGTTTTATCACCATAGAATATATTTAGATCTAATGGACCAGACCAGCCACTAAGCAATCCAGATGAAGTATATTGAAATAGTACGGGGCTTTTAAATGCTCCATACCCAAAACTATCTGTCCATGGTTTGCTTTGGTATCCTGTACGGTTATAGTTTGCATATTGCGCTACCCAAAGCCCATGGTTCTTAGCAACACTAGACCAATCTACAGCACGTGTAACCGACTTGGACATATAAATCCATGCTCGAACACCACACAATTCATAGAGATGATCTAAAAAAGCTTTAGCCCATGTCACATCTGCCTGAGTCCATGTCTTACCATTAGCAGGTTCTTCGTAGTCTAATGTAATAGTAGCTTTACCAATGTAGCCTTTGATATTCTTATAGAAGAATTCAGCCTCAGTCTTTGCAGAAGTACCTAGTCTACCCTCTCGAGCATAATGATACACACCAATTTGCTTATTAGTTGCTAGGGCGCCTTGGATAAACCCTTCACATGTCGGGTTGATGTAATCAGTCCCCCCTGTGGCTTTTACAATTACAAAATCTGCTAGAATGGTCTTTGTATTCAAACCTGCCTGGTGACTTGCAATATCGATACCGTTTAAAGACATGTTCATTCCCCTTTCAAATAATCCTGTTTAGCAGTTTCAATCAACTTATCAATTTCTTCTTGAGTAAAAGGAATTTTATCTTTTTGCAATGCATCAACCAATTGCGACTTAATTAATTCACGATCAAATTTGCCATTTAACGAACTAATAAAAATCTCTGCGTAGCTACGTTTGATAGTCAGCTCATTTTTCAAACGCTCAATGCGAAATGATTTCAGACATTGAAAAATGGCAAACAATAAAGCAATCAGTAAGATTGCAAAAAGCGACAAAATAATAAAATTCGCTACATTATTAAAAATCTGCATCCTATTCACCATCCTTTTGCTGACTACCACTTAATCCTTCCAAAAATCGCGTGAAGGCTTGATGAAGACCTGTTGAAGCTAATCCACTAACAGCACCAGCAATTGCTACCTCGACGCTAAAACCATTCAGGCTAACTGCAATTAAAGCGCCTAAGATTGCTAAAATTGTTGGAATGTAATCATTAATCTGTAAGCTTTTAATACTCTTGATACAATAACCTACTACTAAACCCCCAGCCATAACGGCTGGCACTAAATATTGACTAAAGTCCATACTACTTCCCTCCTATTTTAAAATATAATTCATGATCACGTAGCCAATAACCGTAGCTAAAATACCCATTAGCCACGCTCGATTTGTTTTCTGATCCGACTTCAACTCGGCTATATCATCTTTATTAGTATTCGCTAATGCATATGCTTCATTGGCTTTTTTCGCTACATCATCAAGTCCTTTCGTATTCATTTCTATAGCTGTAAGTCGCTGTAAGACCTCCCGCCATAATAATTCTTCATCGTTACCATCTTTCATACACTCCCCGCCTTTACATCATAATAAAAAGACAGTCGTCTTTTACTCGGCCGTCTTTTTTATTAAATTCCATATGCAAAATTAAAGTTAAGTTTATCTCCTTTGCTAATTTTTGATAACAAAGGATTCCTCACCTGCAACGAAGCGGCTGTTGAAGCTCCCACATATAGTCCGTACAGCGCTTCACTAGTTGTCAGGTTATAACTTGCTGCCGTCGCCGGAACAGATGGTAAAAGGCGCGTCGGGAGTTCTACTATCCTAGTAATATTGACTGGAACAGTCCCCACTGTTAATTCACCGCTCACCATAACAGTTCCATCTTCACTACTCCTGAAAGTCACAGAGCCTGACCAGTCCGAATAGTTCACTTTAAAAACTGTTTTATCATTTCGTAATAGTTTAACTATTTTAAAACTATTAACAGTTGACTCATAATCAGATGTAGCAATCCGTATGCCAAACTGACCGCCAGATACGATAGAGGTCTGTGCTTTTGCAATTAGATTATCATCAATATATACTGTCACCACATTAGCAACAGCTATCACCCTCATTTTATAGACTCTACCAACTGCAAGCTTACAGTCTATGTCTGAGAGTATAGCTGTACTTTGCCTATTCGATTCTTCATAGATTCTTAGACCGTTATCAGAAAGCCTTACATGAATGGACTGTCCATTTTGGACGTTCTGCCTCAAAATTAAACCAACATATTTTCCGAATTTTAAACTTGCTTCTATTAATACATCAGTTGATTCAATTTGTTTGAAAGCTCTACCTTCAAATGCATCTCTTTTGAGTCGTACTTGATTACTAAAAATCTCTAGCTGATTGTCTTCATTCAGCCATTCGGCTCCCAATGCGCCATCTACTCTGTCAAACGTATCCTCAAAAATAGTAGGCATACTATTTTGGTAGGATATTTCACTTGCCTGGATCTGATTAATACCTAAAGTTGCTACTTCTTCTGCAGTTTCCAAACGCCGCGTAGTGTCGTCAACAAAACTTTTTGTAGTGCTCAAGCCTAAAGCAACGCCGACATAACTGTTAATATATATTTCATATTCTCTTATGTCGTCGCCCTCATTATTAATATTTGTCCCCCATGGCAATCCCACAGACGATTGCTCGATCGTCATAGAATAGACCCCAGCTACTTCCTCAGACCACCAGCGTCTTAAGTTTTCCTCCGTATCAATTCTTACTCTTGACCTAGGTTCAACTTGATAAACATGCTTAATTCTTTCTTCTAGAGTTTTTAGAGTATCCAAAATTTCGGGCAACTTAGGATATTTCGAGGAAGGATGAATCCAATTCTCACCATAATCATTATTCAAACCTGTATGACAGTCGATCCAATACAACGCATCGTTATTCGTTAACGCCCAGTCTCTCAAAATCTTTGTTTCAGCTTCGCTAAATGGTGCGATTCCCTTGTAATTCCACTCATTCTCGCTTGGTGGCATAGATGGAAATTTTTCCCATCGGCCATTTGAATCAAAATTTCGATTTAAATTGACCCCATTTATATTTCCGTATTTTTTTGGGTTTTGATTCCACCCCCACGGATTAATGATGGGAATCACCTTTAAGATTACATTCTCTCGAATATAATCTACAATTTGATTGTGCACGGTTGGATCCATTAAATCTTTAATAAAATGCGCTAGACCAAAAGATGCTGGCAATTCATATGTGTGCATGCCACTCGTCAAAAGAAGTTTCTCTTTTGGATGTGGTGGTACAAAAGAAAATTCTGTTATCTGGTAAGTACCAGACTCGTCGAGGCCAAGATAGTTTTTTTCAACGCTGATGCCCACTTCGTTGGTACCGACATATTTGTTGTAAAAGAGTTCAAAAAAATCAGATGAGCTAATATTCAAAACACGACCTGAAGGATCAGTCGTCCATGTATTTGGGACACTTGCCGGTTCATAAATCCCAGCCTTTTGAATTGATTTTAGTTCCCCATTGGAGACAGATAGTAGACCATCAGTGTATTCGAGTCGTTGGGGTAGCGAGTCAAAGTTTCTTTGGAAAACTTCACTGGGCCGAGATAACACTACTTCTGCATCGCTAGTGCCCGATTCAATCACTAATGATTCTACTTTTTGTTCAAGTTGTTCTTGTTTTTGTGCAACTTCACTACTTTTCTCGTTCGCTTTTTGCGCAGCAACTTTTGATTCTAGTGAGTTTGACTCTGCTCTTAATGCTGGGGCAATCGCAAACTTATTAATTTTGTCTCTCCCAGTATTTAATACATCTTTTTCCTGAATATATTCGATTTTATCGGTCACAAAATCACCCCTCGTAATCCTCGACTTTAATATCGACAACATCAATAATACGGACATATCGATTTGAACCGATAAGGACTCCTTGTACTAAATTTCCGTTTGGGTCTTTAACATTGCCTAAAACGTAATCGTAATAATCCTTTTTTAAATCAAAATCATCAACTATAAGTTCTTCTGATTCCAAACTACCTTGAAGTTTAATTATCACTTTTTTCATCAACTATCACCTCTTTTTCAAAATACTCAATAGCTACAATATCGTTTCTTTTCAAAGTGCATGTATCTAATACGTCAACGAATTCAGTTTTACTACTTAAGATTGCTGTTTTTATTTCTTTAAACTCCTCAACATTGTTCACACCGATAACAATATGAACACCCGGCTTGATAGTAATTTGCATAATTTTTTCTTTTTTCATCAATACTTTCCCCCTAAGCGTGATTTAATAAAAATAGTTAATATGATGGATATTTCAAATCTTGCCAAATCATTAGGCTTTATTTTTAAAGTGTGGTCTCCGCGCGTAACTTTGCCACTCGAATCTTTTTTTAGATACGGTTTTAAGTCAATTCCATCATAGCTAAGTGCAGTGGTTGGAATTTTATTTCCATCAATGCTAACTTCAACCGCTGATGGCATTCCGTTGTATTCGAATATCCCATACACGATAGGGTGGGTATGGCTTGGAATCGTAATTGTTACACGGTGCGTATGGTTCGGTATGTTTAAGACAATATTGTGCGTGTGGCTTGGGATGGTGACTGAAATATCATGGGTATGGCTTGGGATATTAATAGACACATTATGCGTATGGTTGGATACCGTATGTGAATGATTACCACTAGAACCGGCTGTGTAAAGGTCTCCTGGAGGATCTCCATCTTTAGATGTTAATACTACTCCTCTGTTACCACCCAAACTACTTGAAGCTGCTACGTAAACGATCCCTGCCGAAATAGCCTGCGCGTTACTTTGCATGATAAACATTCTGTGCCTATGATCACCACCTGAGCTTGAAGTTTGCCCACCCCCACTAGAACTAGTCGCACTTTGAACCGATCCACCCCCAGAGCTAGAAGTTGCTGATTGAACAGAAGCTCCACCGCCTTGACTTGTCACAGTTGAAACATAAGCCCCTCCACCTTCTGTGGTAGCAGCAGAGACTTGAACCGGGGAGCTTTCATTCCCTTTTGAGGTCGCACGATACCGAGTTGTTTTTAGCCAAAAACGGCAATCATTGACATTGACAACTTCATCGTAGATCGGAAATGTGAACTCGACAGGATGCTCTGCATCTGCTTCGCGGTCAAAAACAAAAGGCAGCATATTTTGAGCACCATTCGCCGTCATTTTAGAAATTTCATTTTGACGCTCTTCATCGTAAGCAAAGGCATTAACACCTTCATTCGTAATAGATAAACCCAATTCCCCAGGTTTTCCGGTTAAGTCGGATTTACCACGCTCTAAAACACGAAGGTTAATCTTCCCGTATTTTTTAGTTTCCACTTCGACGAGAGAATTAAGAGTTAGATTATTAACCTTGATTTCACGATTTTTATTAATTTTCAAATTTTCTGGATGTCTAAATACTTTTGTTAAATCGACTGCGGTGACATCCCAATTCACCTTAGGTTCTTTCCAAGCGTTCAACCGACTTTTGGCAGCTTCAAGGAGGTTTTCTTCAACTGTATATCGTTCATCCTTCCAAATTGTCATAGCTGGAAAAAACTCATTCATCGATTCTTGATCCATTAAATATCTTTGACCGCCGTTTAGTTTCGAAATATCTACTGCATTAATACCTTCAGCGTTACCCTTTGGTAAAATCCAATTAACTAAATTCTTCCCTTCTTGTTCGATTATAAAACCGGTCATGTTGTATCCTTGCTTGATCCGAGCTGATACTTGTAAAGATGGTCGCCTAAAATGTAGAACAAATGGAAACTGATTCGTATCTCGTTCAATAACATATTGTTCTGCGGTGTCGTCTAAAACGGACATTAACGGACTAAGAAGTCCGTTCTCATTTTCCCATTGGTAGCTGAATCCACGAGAAAATTCCACATCACCTAGCTTCCAGTACGGCAGATATTGACAATCCATTACTGCTTGTAACGCCTCCTTAGTCGTCGGATTAGTCAATTGTAGAAATTCAATTACACTTAAATTGAGTAGAAAAAGAGCGTCCAACAAGTCATATTTAATGACCGGGACGCCAGAACTATATGATTCGGAACTTTTAACAACAGTGAACAATTCAATACGTTGCTCACCATCATAAATTTCTACAAAAGAAAATTGTTTTATTTTTCTAACTATTTTATCTTCGGCCGGTAAGGAGAAACCAGCCGTAAAAAGGTTATTACTGCGCTCAGAATAACTAATATTAAAAGCGTTTTTGATGCTCTGTTTTTTATTAACAATTGGGTCTTTTAAATAGACATTTATCAAACAATCACCTCCTACATATAGATATCACGGTAATGCACAGTCAATTCAAAATTCATATTTGAACCCGTGAAACTTACAGTTTGCCTGGGGACAAAATAAAATTCTCCTAATCCAAAATCAGATTCCATGCCGTTTTCATAAATGACATCATTTTCGGTATCAATTTCAATTTTCTTATTTTTAAAGGTACCGACATTTAACACCCTACCTGAACAGCTGATGTTTAGATTTGTTGCGGATCCATTTATTTCAAAAAAAGGTTGTAACGCCAACCCTTCTAAAAATGGATTGAGAGTGGTATTTGATGTTATTTTACTTTTATTAGCACCACTTCCCGTATTTCCAAGGAAATAATCAGCTTCAAAATCTATTTCTTGACTACCCCAGACGATGTCTTTCGCTTCGGCAATTGAATATTTGTTATCGTCATGTTGAATAAACGGAACCAAAAATTTTTTTAATAGTTTAGCTCGATTGGGGCTGAAGTTATCAGCTAATTTTAGCCATACATATTTGTTAGGTTCGTAATCAAAAATTGTTTTGATAAATCGCGGCTGTTTAAACTCATCAAAGAAAAATTGATTGAATCGGTTGATTATTTGAGTTGTCTCTATTTCGTTTTTGACTAGAGCGTAAACCGGAATCGAGATTCCGGTTTTAGCATCTATTTCAGCGCCAAAATCTAGTGCCCCACTTCTTCCGGGAATATGAAGTGATTTATGATTAAACGACGTTTGTGTTGGATTATTATGATCATAAAGTGGTCTTAATCCCAAATCTTCCCATCTTTGAGTTTTTAACCCGTTATTCATTGTCATCATTTTCAAATCACCTCTTCCATGGATATCTATTAGGATTTTGACTCTCTTCGTAATCTTTTATTGCCTTCGCCACTTTGGGAATATCCGCTTCTTCTCTCACGTTAAACACCGCTCCATCAAGCAAACCTTGATTATTAATTGTCACGCTACTGTTACTTGTACTGTAGCTCGAATTATTCACGCTATTCATTCCTCGCATCCCTATTGCTGATTCTGCAGTCAATCCGCCGTTAAATAAACCCGCTAATTGTGGAATGTCTTGATTCAACGAATCTTTAAGACCGCCTGTTAAATCCGCCATAGCTTTTTGTACACGACTTTCACCGGCGTAGATACCAGTTGAGATTGTTCCACCAAAATTCAGTTTATCTAAATCGGATAGTGGCCCAACTTTAGCTGGTGAGAATGGCAAGAAGTCACGGACTTTGCCAACAACGGAACCTATCGCATCAGTAACTTTATGAACAGCACTGGATATACCATCAGCAATCATTCCAACTAAATTAGCACCAGCATTTTTGAAAGTATCGAACCAACCGGTGATTTTATTCCATGCAGTACTTAAAATCTCTTCGATAGCTCCGCCGATAGCACGTCCGCCACGAGCAATACCGTCAATCAATTTACCGATTAGATCAGCACCCGCACTCAACATATCACCAAAAAATCCTGTGATTTTTGATAGTAAGCCACTAATCAAACGTCCCCCTGCTGCTAGCAACTGTCCTATCAAGCTTAAAATCCCTTGAATCAACGCACCAATTAATTTAACGCCAGCAGCTAAAAGGTTCGGCAACTGACTAATTATTGCAGCCGCCAACTGAACAATTAAGTTAATACCAGCAGATACTAATTGCGGTAAAATCGAGACAATACCACCAATTAAAGCAACTAGCAATTTTACCCCCGCTTCGATAATTTGAGGTAACATCTGAATTAAACCGCCGATTAAAGCGGTAATAATTTGAATAGCTGCAGCAATCAGTTGTGGCAAAATCGAAATTATTCCTTGGATTAATGCCATCAATAGTTGAATCCCAGCCGCGATAATTTGAGGTAATGCAGAAATAAGAGCCCCTAAAAGCGCCATAACAATTTGAATAGCCGCATTAATCAGTAGCGGTAAGATAGAGATTATCCCAGCGAGCAACGCCATCAGCATTTGAACGCCTGCTTCTATTAGTGTCGGAAGCAACGTGATAAAACTTGTTACTAAAGTGGTAATCACTTGCGTTCCAACTTCGATCAACATCGGCAATGCTGTAACAATCGCATCAAGCAGTGCCACAATAATTTGCAATCCAACTTCTAGCAACATCGGTAGGATAGCAATTATTCCTTCTACTAAAGAATTAACGACAGTCATTGCAGCTTCGATGATAATCGGCAGCGCTGTAATAATTCCGTTCAAAAGGGCTGTAATTATTCCAATTCCCACAGTAATGATTTGCGGTAAAATCCCAGCAAAAGCATTAATTAATGTCGTGATAACTTGAGTAGCAACTACTAATAAGGCAGGAATCGCAAAGGCTATGCCCTCGACTAAACTTGTCAAAATGCCAGTCGCTGCTTGCAAAATAGCGGGTAGATTTGAAGTGATAGCTTCTGTTAAGGTTTGAATTATTTGAATGGCAACGCCAGCTAACATTGGCATAGCTTCTGTTAATTTTCCAACCAGACCAGTGATAATCTGCGTACCTGCTTCAATTATTTTCGGTAGATTAGCGGTTAGACTTGCAGTGACCGTAGTAACAGTTTCTGATAAATTCTCAAAAACTTTCGTTATGCCATCAGCGCTAAAATCACCAGTCTTAGCCCAAGCAGCTAAAAATGAAACTATTAGAGATATCATCGTTCCCATAGGTCCGGTTAATCCCAAAGCTACAATACCGACTTTTGTCAACAAGCTAATCGCAATGGAAATCGCTCCACCTATTTTCCCGAATGAACCGCCTAAACGTTCTAAAAGATTGCCACCAATTTCTAAGCCTTTTGAAAAAGCTCCGCCTAACACTTCAGCTACCTTACTTATCAGTTCAACAAGCTTTTGAAATCCGGAACTTGCCAATAATTTTACTTTACTCGCAAAATCAGATAGAGCAGGTCCAACTACGCTCGCGATCTTACTGCCAACTTCTACTAATTTTTGAAAAGCGGATAATAACGCTCCACCAACAACGCCTGCTACTGTAGTAAGCGTTGGTAAAATGGCAGATAAAATCGATTTTAAAACTTGAAAAGCTTTAATTAATCCATCTTTGACGATGGTTGCTAATCTGTTCACAGAATTACGGAACGTTTCGTTAGTAGCATACAGAGCTACTAAAGCAGATACAATCGCGGCTATTAGCATTGGTATTGCAACTGCAGGGCCCCCTAACGCTGCCACTAATGCTTTTATTGGACCTGAAACTAATTGGAGTAAAGCTATACCAAACGCTTTCAATCCATCTTGGGTCAAGATTAATAAAAGTATTTGTAAAGTTTCACACTGACTGATTAAAAATTTAATTCCTTTCGTCGCCCCATCAGCCATACTCCCAACTGCCGTGGCTGTTTTAAACCCTAAATACGCTCCAGTAGCAGCCGCTAAAGCCGGTACTAAAGCCCACGCTACATCAGCTAATAATTCAAAAGCTTTTTTGATATCTTCGGAATGCGCTATCACTTCATCCATGATTTTTACAATTTCATCGAACGCCCCATTTATCATTCCCTTAGCAGAGTCAATATTTTGAGCAATATTTTTACCTGTTAAAGCCTGTGAGAGTTCGTCGGCTTTAGCTATAACATTTGCGACACCTTTAATAACTGCATTCCCTAAATTGCTAAAAGATGTTTTGATGCCTAAGCTATTCTCTTTTGCTAATTTTGCTAAAGAGCCGGTCCCTGTCCCCAACTCAATCAGTTTATCTTGAAAATCAGAAAAGACGATATCGCCTTTTTTAAGGGCATCATACAAGTCTCGTTGAGCGCTTTCGCCAGTGTAGCCAAATGCTTCTGCGACTTTTTGCAAAGCAATCGGCATCGTTTCTTGCAGGGTCTTCCAACTTTCTAAGTCCACAGTTCCGGTTGATAGCATCTGTAGATACTGATCTAATCCACGAGCAGCTTCATCAGTTGAGGCCCCGCTGGCCAACATAGCGTTGTTTAAAGCAATTGTCGCATCGGTAGACTTGTCCATATTTCCGGTAATGGCGGTCATTCGTTGGGCAGTCGCCACTACGTCATTCAACTTCGTAGGCAGTCCATCGATACCCTTTGATAGTTTATCAACTGATTTTTTTGAATCATCCGCACTAAACCCTAGCGCTTTCATCACCTTAGGATATTTTTGTAACGTGTCGAAACGATCTACTGCACCACTGACACTATTTTTCAATACCTCAAAGGCTTTACTAGCAATCTTGACCAAACCTAGCGCACTAGCCAACGACTTAATACTGACAGAAGCTTTTTTCCCGCCTTTTTCCACGCCACTTAGACTTTTCCCGATGTCCGCTACGCCTTTAACAACTGATCCGTCTTCTAGCGTGACGGCAATTGTAATTTGTCCATCTGCCAACTACATCACCTCACCCCTTTTGGCTTTTTCCTGTTCTTCTTCCCATTTTTTGATTGCGTATTCGTGTTTTTCTTCATCAGTCATAGCGAGAAATTCCAATTCTTCTTGGGAAATTTCCAAAGCATAATAGCGTTGTAATTTCTCCATGTCTCTCTTTTGATCTGATGTGGTGTTGTCATCTGGTTTCCACATGCGAATTTGTAAAACTTGCTTAAACTTCGTGTCATCACGCAAACCAGATAGTAGAGCTTTGAACGCTAACCAGTGCATTTCCCCTCGTTTTTCAAACAGATCAATTCGATAATCTTGCAAAAAGCTGGCGTAGATATAATCCGAATCTTCAACTAACGAGTAATATTGTTTTGGGTCTTCGTCATTTTCAATTTTCGAAACCGCTTCTTGAACTGGTTTCGCTTGTACCACATATTCTTTGATGAGATACGCCAGCAAGTTCACTTGGTCTTCGAGTTCTAAGTCTTCGCAAGTATCGCCGGTCAATAAAAAAAGAGAAGCTAACAGCTTCCCTCTATCTGATAATTCATCATTTTGCTGAGTGGCAAACATTTGAATAATATTGTCGAACGTTAAATCAATATCGCCAGTAATTATCTGACCGTCTGACAATTCAAACTCAAATTCATCCGGCATATCATCAATGAAATTAAGCATGATCATCGCCTACTTTTTTTGCTTCTTGGCATCGATAATTTTTTGTAGTTGGCCTTTTTCAATTTCTTTAATATAGTCTTCTAAGCTTTCTTTGATGTATTCTGTCATTGCTTCAAATGTTTCTAATAACGCTACTTCATCATCCATATGCTGATAGATACGATCAAAAGCGCCTTCGCCTAGAATCAGGTCAAATCCATAACGTAGAATTTCAATTTGAATTTTTTCGTCTTCTAAATCCTTTTTCTTCATATCTTTTTCAAATTGTTCGATTTCATTTTTCTTATTTTTCAGTTCCTGCATGGCTTTCCGCGTCATTTTAAACTCAAATAGTTCGCCATAGATCAAAACTGGCAAAATTTTGGCTTTCGCCCCTAAATCTTTAACAGAATCTTTCTTTTTACTGATTGCTTTAAAAGTCATTCTTTTTCCTCCTAACAAAATTAAAAAGCGACAGCACTTAGCCATCGCTCGTCTTGTTTATTCGCCTGTTTCTGGTGGAGTAACACCCGGCTTTTTATCAGTTGGAATACCAACGAATGTTACTGAGAATTCAAAGTCAGAACGATTATTGGCATCACCACCGCTAGGTTTGATTTCTTTTAAAGTAGCTGGGCCTTCGATGATACGGCCGTCCGGTTCAGTGACACGGAAGTAGCAATTACGTTCCATCAATTTAAATAATTTATCCCGCACAAACTCCTGTGCCGGATTAGCATATTTACGATGCCCGGAAAAGGCGTAAGTAGTCGTTAATGAATTCGTTACAGTTTCGTTTCCGCCGTTTAAATCGTAGTAGCCTACGTCTTCAGAATCCTCTTCCACAGACGAATCATGATTTTGAATACCACCGGCGATTGGCAATAAACTTTCTTCGTCATCGCCAATTTCAAATTTGTTTAAATAGTTTTTATAAAATGTTTCAACCATTAGTTCTCCTCCTCGATACGAGTAATTAATTTCGCTTGAATTTCAAGTGCATAGCGCCACACACCTTTTTCGTCAACATCAATCGGGTAAGGTTGTCCAATTGAAGGGATTTCTTCAAAATCATAACTGCCGTCTTTGCTCGGCAGATTATGAATACTGTCAATCAAACTAGATATTTCCCAAAGCGTGTTATGCGCCAAACTTTGTTTATTTGTTTTAATTTCAAATTGATAATTTAACAGCTCTAACATTTCGCCATCCATATAGTGAGCCAGTTCTTGACCCCCAGGATTAGAAAAAACACACAGTGAATTTTCATCATCTAAATATCCGATTGAACAAGGATAAGGCAATTTGGGGAGCGTATTGACCTTTTCGCAAAGACGTTCGATAAAATCCATTACAAATTGGCTCCTTTCACAAATGCTCTTCTCCATTGATCCATATAGCGAGCTTTTCCTCTTAAATCCCAACGACGGCTAGTGCCTGGTGTAGAATACTTGTAAACACGACCGCCTTTAACCATTCCGTAGAATTGCGGTTTAGCATACGGCATGAAGTATTTAATTGATTCATAATCAGATGTTGGTGCAGAAGCCGTACGCAAACTACCGCTCTTTTTAGGCACAAACTGATCCATGTCAGCGTGAGCTTGATAAACTAATGCTCTTTGACCTGCCATCATGTTCTTTTTACCAAGCTTTCTTCTTACGCCATCCATTTCAATGAATACTTTGACGCCCATTAAACCACCTCCAATTCCATGCTGTAGAGACTATCAGAGTATGGTTGCTGATTTGGAATGACCTTAGTCAAGGTGTACTCGGTACCATCAAAGGCAATTAAGGACTTCTCCTTAAACGATTCTGGCAACCCCTCGGTCAGACCGGGATAGCAAAAAATAACCGCATGATAAAGAAGTACCCGTCCGCTTGCCTGCGAAGTATAAGCACTTTCTTTATCAATTCGACACTTTTTAACAATAACGGGAACACCGTAGGACGGCTCTTGCCATGAATTCATACCTTGATACTCTCGATAGATAAAGTCATTGACAAGCGTTTTCACAGGCGGTTTTGGCACTAACATGATCTCACCCCTCTATACAAAAGACCGGTTCCTTCAAGATAAATAAATATATCTTCCGCTAATAGCGATTTACTTTCGTTTGCTCCGGCTGGATTGAAACGTGAAGTATTTGATACGCTAGTACGTCCAACGCTAAAGCTTTGCGGTGAGCTATTAATCCCCTCAAAAGTATCCGCACCGACTTCATGAAAGTAACAAATCTGACTACACAATGCTAATTTGAATCGATTAACCCGAAAAGCAATGCGATCATCAGTTATATCGTTAAACTGGTAAAAATTATTTGTAACGGAATCCAAAACAGCAGAAGCTTTTGGCAAAAACTTTTCAAAGTCTTTATCCGGAATGTCTTCTTTTCCTGTTAGTGTTTTGAATTCTTCATAAGTCAGATAAGGCATAGTTGTCCCTCCTATCAAAAAAGGAGACTATTTAGCCTCCTCCAACAATTCAATAAGCTTTTCGGTTTTGGCGTTAGCAGCAAAATCGATACCTTTTTCTGTCAACGCCGCCTTGATAGCTTCACGATCAGGCGTATTAGCTTCTTCTAGCTCGGCTACCTTAGCGGCAAGAGCATCACGTTCTGCCTTCAATTCGTTGTACTCCTTAGCCGTGTAGTTTTTGCCACCAGTAGCTTGTTGCACGACTTTGTATGCTTTGTTACCCTCGTCCAGCTCAACGATATCGTATCCAGCATCTAACACTGTCGTACGTTCGGTATCGTCAATCTTAATGATACGATTCCCTTTTCTAGCTGTCAGCATTACCCTTCACCTCCTGCCTCTGCTGGTGTAACGATAAATGCAATCCCATCAGATTTTTGTTCGAAAATCAAAACATCATCGTAAGACTGTTCGTAGTACAAATAGTTGCCCGCCGTTTTAGCAGATGGTGCATCCAAGCCAACAAAGCTATATTTTTCTGGTGCAGCCATACAAGGGATATGAATCAAGATCATTTGAATTTGTTGAGCTGTTGGGTCAGCAACAGCGCCAACAGTAAAATCGTAAATGGTTTTCATACGATCAGACGGAACAGCTTGTTCGATAGTCACTTCATCCAAACGTTGAACGATACGATTAATTTCACCGTTATTGTTTTGGACAGACATAGAACGAGCGATTCCTTGGGCGTTTTTCAAAATGGTGCGAACGGTTGGAGTGACAAAAAGAGAACGGCCTTCAGCAGGAACGGCCGCTTCGTCCATCGCTGTCATCATCTTGTCGAATTCTTCTAAGATATTCGCAGCAGTTAAGGTTACTTCAGTAATTCCTTTACCGGTATCCAGTGTTTTCTTCAAGTTGAACAAACTAGAAAACATCTGCTTGTCTTTTTCAGGAATCTTTTCTTGGTCATTATATGCACGAGTAATATTCGCGATTGAAGTGACATAATTAGTTTCGTCAATGTCAGACGGATCCACGAGAGTATCCCAGTACCGTTCATTTTTTAGTTCGTAAGTTTCCCATTCGTTGGTGTAGTTCGCGCCCGGAGTTGTGATAGTTCGACGAGTACGGTCTTTTCGTCCATTATTAACGGTCAAACGTGGCACTTTAACCGTTTTAGCTCCAACCCATTTCAACAAGTTATTAGATGGGGAGTTCCATAGTTTCTGAGAATACAATAATCCGTTTTCGGAATATCGTGTTTGTAATGCTGTTTGATATGATTCAGCGTAGTTAATTACTGTTGGCATAGTTTAGTCCTTCTTTCGTGTTTTATTTTGTTGGTAAATCTGCGTTCATTGCCGCAATCATCTTGGCAGTATCATCCGCAGGCGGTGTATCACCTTTCGGATTTCCTCCCGCAACAATCGTCGGCGTGGTTGGTTCTGCGGCCTGAAATAAGTAATCGTTGTCTGCTTTAACAGCTTCTAATTGCTCGCTTAAGCCTTCTACTCCGTTTTCTGAAATAGTTAGTTTGTCAGAATCCAGAAGCGCCTTGACGGCTGTGATATTGCGTGCTCCGGCTTGTGTCAAAGCAAGTTCAATCGCTGATTGCTTTTTCAGGTCTGCAATGGTGTTTTCCGAATTTGTTTTCGATTCATCAAACTTGGCTTGTAAGTCAGCGAGTTGAGCGCTCAAGGCTTCATTTCCTTTTGCTGATTCTTTCAGCGTATCCAACTCCTCTTGGTTAGATGCTAACTGTTGCTGTGCAGTGTCTCTTTCACCTTCCAATGTAGCTAACTGTGCATTTAGTTGAGTAACAGTTTTGCCGTGCAACGCCATGATTGACTTAGCTGTCTCTTCGTCAACACCAAGTGCGATTAATTCTTCTTTTTTCATTTGATACATCCTCCTAAGAATTTTTTGAGTGGCAACTACCACTGTGAGCCGTCTTTTAGAGACTTCCGAGCAGGTCTAGGTAAAAACAAAAAGACGTTAAGTACGCCTTAAGTTAGATATTAGGACCACCCACCAATCTGGCACTATCTGCCTGATTAGTATCCGGTTTACTGTCCGGCGGTTTCTTGTCCTCCTCGATAGCTTGACGATGCGCTTCGTTCATTAGATAGATAAACTCATGGAGGGTAATGGTTTCCTCAGTCTGTTGTAATTCCGCTATTTCTTGCTTAATTTCCTCAATTCTTGCTTTAACCAATTCATAAAAATTTTCGATGCCATCTATAATCGCTCCAAATACCTCGCAAAATTTTTGAATCGAAGTGGCTGCATCTTCCATCGAAACGCCACAATTAATAGCAATTTGCTTAACGACTTCTTGGTTTTCCATAACGATTCCTCCTTAAAAGATAAGCTTGAACATCATGATTAATAACTTGATGCCAATCATTAATACTGCCGTCGGGATTATAAGCCAAAGGACAGGCCATACAAAAACCGCTAAGGCAATCTCAATCCAAAATTTAATCTCGGACCATTTCATAGGATACCTCCTTAAAAGTTGTCATATCGAAAGTCTTTTAACAACGTATCGAGCGGTGTATAAACTTTCTCACGCTTGTAATCACGACTTAGATATTCGCTGCTAGCGACTAATTCCCTTAATGCTTTTTGATTTGCTCTGACTTTTTGGCTCCACTTTTCAACGCCTTCTTGATTATTAAATTGCTGGGATACCATTAAATTCTTTTTAAACTTCACAATCTGACGTTCATATCTACGTTGTTTGTCCGTTAATTCACGCACCTTAGCGTTTAACGCTTGATCGATCAATTCAGAAGTGTTTGTGTTCACACCTTCAAAAAACACAAAATGGGAATGGCCACAATTAACACCACGATGACCCCCAGGCATTTTATAATCAGCATGCCAGTATGGGTCATAAATACTTCGGTACCGTGACCCTATCGGTAATTGCTCCGTTGGTCGAATATCAACGACATGCCCTTGTATTTTGGAACACGCTTCACGAGCTCCTGCGTGCTGACTGACACGGACTAAATATGTTCCGTACTCAATCATGCGTTCTGTTCTTAATTCGTTGTAAGTATTACCTAGCGTAGATTTTAAAACTGTACGTACATATCGTTCCATTGACCATGTATGCCCACCTTTATCAATAAAAGTGGAATTGATTCCCTTTTGAGCTAACTCTTGAATAGCTCTTTCTAAGGCTTGATCCATTGTCAGTGTTCCGGCATTAAACAAAGCACTAGTACGTCTCAAAACCTCTTGATAAGTCTGCGTCGTCACACTGCCATAGCCAAAATTTGTTGATATCAATGTTTGATTGACAAGATTGTCGATATCTATCCACGCTTGATTAGCGTATGCTCTCACGACATTATCAATATTTGTAGGCATCGGTTTAGCATCATAAGGAACCTCATTGTCAACCGATTCAACAGCACCAACACCTGCCTTGCTCATCATATTTAAAATGACTTCCTCACCAACACCAGTAATTTCAGCTAGATAGCGAGCAACATCTTTATTGAAGAGATGCAAGTCTTTCATTGCTTGCGCCTGCCATTCTAATATGTCTGTCTTGCCATTTGAAAGGCGTTTAATTAATTGACGGATTATTTCACCTTCAAAGGCATTGTATAGGTCAGAGAAGTTGCTGGACCATAAATCTAGCTGGTGAGGTGTGACTTTTTGCATTTAAATCACTCCCGAATTTTTTGATCATACCCATACATAGTGATTTCCTCGGTCGAAATCTTCGTGTCAATATCACTTTCTATTTCAACGTCAGCTATTCGATAGGTTAAATGCACGGTACTTTTACCGATAGCAGGCATTCCCACAGAGACGTCCAAAAGACCTTCCAATGATATAGGTTCACCGTTTAACCAGACTTCATTCGTGCCATTTTTTCGCACTACTTTAAGATTACTTATTTTTTCGGATTTCATTACTCTTCCCCTCCCAGTTCGTCCTCTTCCCAGCGTTTTTGAATCTCGACTGGGTCAGTCAGTTCAGCCTCCATCTGGATAATTGATAACCATTTAGCCGCCTCTTTGTCAGTCAGCTTAAAGATGGACTTGATTGCCTCAACTTTCGGAACCAATTGAGCTGTCGTAGCTTTCTGATAAAATTCCAATTTGGCATCTTGACTCTCGAAAATACCATCGTCAAAGTCAACGCTGATTTGGTCCATCGTAGGAATAGCTCCTGAATAGACAAGTTTACCCTCTTTTGAGATAGTCCGTTTTGCTAACTCTAGTGTCGAAATAATCACTGACTTGATAAACTTCTCGACCTCATTGCACTGCATATTTCGCGTACGATAGGTGAGCGAATTTTCACTTGCGACTTCTGTCGCTGTTTTAACGGAACGTCCATCAAAAGAAAAAGTTCCTACAGATAGCTGCATCTGCATTTCCAAAGTTTTAAGGAATTGGTTGATAGCAGAGGTGTATTGCTCTGTACGGATGTCTCTCGTCAAGTCTTTGACGAATTCGGTATCTTGATTCGTCGGCAAGGATTTGTAGATGTTTACATCGGGGTCAAAATTAGCCTCCATACCCTTACCTTGCTCGTCTAGACGGTAATTAAGCATATGATCGCTAACCGCGATAGTGCGCTGACCCATGCGAATCTCCCAGTTAAACTGGTCGAATGTATCGTTGATTTGGCGCAATGTATTTTCGCAATTGTCGCAAATCCCGAGACCCAAAGGACTATACGGCGAGATGTTGTTAAAGCCGGCAGGTTTTAAGTAACTAAAAAGCGTGCTCGCCATCTTGGTTAATGTTGCTGTCTCTTTTAAATCGCCATACAGAACTCCTAAAGGCGTCCTATTACCAATCATGCCTGGATTATCCGACACATAAAGCTCATTAGATATGGTGTATTGACCATTAATCCACTCATGAAATTCCAGCAAAGTAAAATATTTTGTGATGTTCCCGGTTGCTTGGCTCGACTTAAACATCATCACTCCCTCGCTAATGCCGTTGGTGTTGGATTGTAAAGGAATGAATGAATTTGCCAAGCCCCACGAAAACTCAATTTCTCCGGTTCCGTGATCAAAATACGGCCGAACAACTAGACCACCTGTAGCAAACATCGGCTCTAGGTAGCGAGAAAGATTCTTTTTAAAGTCATTGTGTTCGAATATGCGGTTGATAAATTCGTTCGCTGTATCATCATCAATTGAGATTTCGGTTTGCTCGTTGAAGACAAGCGAGGTCATCATCTCAGCAGTCAACTTCCGCATATTCATAGTCATGTAAGGTCGGTGGGTTTTCTTCCCATTAGAGGATAGATATTCTACGTCAGGATATTTCCCCTCGTACTGACGAAAGTTCCGCTCAATCCGGCTAAGTTCTTCTTCTGAGATATTGACTTTCGGATGGTCCGTGATTCGATTAAGAGATTGCCCTGTCACGACGTATCCTCCTTTCTTGAATAGGTTTTTTATGGTTTGGATTAAGCCCACAGGCCCACCTCCTTATACTTATATCTTTAGCTTTAATTCTTTCGCATTGTCTAAGCAGAAATACTTAAACTCATCGACCGAGTGATCGTTTTCCTTAATAACCCGAGGGTCGTCGTTATTTAGTGTTTTCGGGTCGAACTGATATTGACGATGCTCTTCTAAAAAGATTTCTTGGTCGTCACAATACCTTAGTCCTGTGTGAATCGGATTCGTAAGCACAAAAAAACGACCTTGCGCTAATAAGTCTTGCACATAGTCGATCATGTCGATATTTTTCTTTTTTGCAACTGGATTCCAACGTTGCCGATAATCTTTAAAATATTGATTTCTTAATGCCGCTTCGGCTGAATCAATAGTACGTTTTCTAATGCGCGCACCTTTCAGCAACTCGTGATTTGCAGTCTTTGTTATAAATTCGTGGATATCACTAGATAATTCACTTGGTGCTTTCTTGACCTCGCGTCCTGCTGGTGAATAGTAATATCCATTGAGCCTAATAACGTTTCCTTTAGCAGTTAGGCCATAACACCCACAACTTGTGGCAGATACAGAATGTCCTGTGTCCATGGCATAATATAAAGAAACAATTTTATCGTCATCAGGTAATTGTTCAATTTGATGAAAAAGATTCATATTATAAACATTTGTACCCAACCCAACCGGTTCGCCAAGATATAGATAGCGATAGTAATCAAAGTCATTTTCCTTAATACGGTTAATCAGCGTCAGCATTTGTTCGGTAACGAATCCCAAAACATCATTTAAATAGCTTGATTCATGTACTAAAAACTGCGGATCAGTCTTTTTTTCATCAGCCCATTTATTAATCCAAGAATATGGATTACGTGGTGGATTATATGACCAAAAAAAACGAACAAAATCAGCGTTAGGTTGCATTTGCCGCATAAACGTAGTATTTGTTTGGTCGAACTCCTCTGCGTCTTTAAATTCGGCAGCTTCTTCGTACCAGACCGCTATAATGTCATTGATATCATTTGATTTAAGCTTTTGAAAATCATCTTGACCATAGAAATAGAAGGTCGAACCGGTCTTGCGATGCGTAATCTTAAATGGTGAAACAGTAATATCGAATTGTCCAATTAAAAAGAACTTTTTCAAGGCCCACTGGATTTTATTAAATACTGAATCTCGAATAGTATTAGCCACTTTTCGAATCACAACGATATTGGCTTTTTCGCTACGAATCAAATATGGCAACATAAGCGATACTAACAATAGCGCAATGACAGATGACTTAAACGAGTTACGACCACCTTTTAGAATATTGTATGGCTTTTTAGCTTTCCAAACCTCTTTAAAATGAGGGTTGATATTTTTAAGAACATCAAATGTTTTAGTTGATTGATTTTTAGCCATCGCGATCACTCCATGGATCAAGAACAATGATAGGCTCAGTATCTCCTCCATCATCATCGGGCGTATCAGCTTTAAGCTTGGCAATTTGCGCCGTCATTAGCTCAAGGCGTTTCCGTCTTTGGTCTTCATCATCAGAAATCGCAACAAACTGTTTGATTAAATTTGCCAGCGTTGCCATAGCACGTGATTGTGCATTTAGGAAATTAGCCTGTTTGTCCCAAGCATACTGAATAGCATACTCTTCGGAACTGCCGCTCTCGCTAGATGACCACTTAGAAACTTCCTTCGACAAATCATCGTTGTAAGCTACGTACATGATTTTTTGCGCCCGAATAATCGCAGTATATTGAATCATAATATTATTCCAAATAATATCCTCCGGTTTAGATGTTGCAACCTCATTCATGATTTCAAGCGTTTCAGATGGGAACCAATTAGCAAATAAACCATGCGTCACTGCGTTCTTGTTGCTTTCTGGCGCTCCTCTATTGTTGGGAAGGGTTGCGTCCTTGGTTGCAACCTTTTCTTGCGACCAGTAACGAGACTTCCAAGACTTAACAGTAGAGATAGAAACTTCATATTTTTCGGCTATTTCTTTATACTTTAACCCTTTTTGGTAATCGGCAAATGCCTCTTCATACTTTTTCACATATCACACCACCTCGCCTTTGCAACATTTGTTTTGTAAATTTATGTACTAAAAAAGACCTCACAAGGAGGTCTCATTCCTTAAATTTTCTAAATAAGCTTTAACTGCAGAAAAAACATCATTATATGCTGCAAAAGGAATATCGGTTTTCACTTTACTCTTACATTTTGGACATATACCTACAACATAAGCAGTATTGAAATCTTCTTCCACTGTCATCCTAATAAGTTTTCCATCATCATCAAAACATTTGGTACAAAAAGGTCCAGTTCCATCTCTATAGTAGCAGTTTGCTCTATATTTCAGTTCGGAAGAAACTATCTCTAAGTTCTCCAACTCAATTATTCTCTGCCGAAGATTTCGATTTTCTTCTTGAATTTCAATAAGCTCGCGTTGAACTTCCATGACAGCTCCGAGTAGCTGCGGATCTTTACTCCCAGTAACATAATTTGCCATTTTTTCAAGTGCATCACTTAAACTCATTATCATCACCTCAGCTCAATCATACCAAGTAGAGATGAAAATAAAAAGACCGCCGAAGCGATCTCAAGGAAGAAGTAACTATGAGAGGAGCATTCCTCTTTTCTTTAGTTAGATTTTTGTGAGTAATCTCAACTTCTCCAATTGGCTTAGCAGGAATTGAACCTGCGCCTTAGCATTATCAGTGCTACGCTCTACCAATTGAGCTATAAGCCTGGACTTATTTAGCAGTGAATTAGGGGAGTGAGGTTTTCAGCCTAGCCACTCATTACGTTCGTCTTAACTAGTATTGCGATTTCAACCTAACGTACTAATGCCAATGTCACTGGCAAGGAATCGAACCTTGCACTGAGTAATTCAATTCGCGAAAACTGTATTGTACGGCAGAAAAACGAATTGTTACTTCAAGAGCTGCAACTCTTACTTTACCCCTTCCATCACAGTGACAAAAACTAGCAATTCAGACACGATTTTCAAAAGGAGTTTTATGCCATGTCGTTGGTGTTCTGTCTGATTGCTAGTATTTGATACTACTATTATTGCACATCCATATTCCCAGATTCTTCCCATTTTTCTCCCAGATTACTCCCAAATTTCAGCCACCAAAACGCCACTTTCATACGCCTCGGCAAATTTTAAAAGGGCTTTGTCAAGTTCACGGTAGAATGAGCTTGAACTCGTATTATAGTTCAAGTAAATATCGGTATCTGTAAGCTCTCGCTTATCCATATACTTATCGAAAATCAATTGACGATCATATGCATTAAGCTTGTTCATCGCCTTAGATATTTTAACTAATTCCTGTTCTGCAGCAACCTTGCGAACAACAGCATTTTCAGTCGCTCGGCTGACGGTTCCGGTAAAGCTCTTTAGTTCAAAAGAATAGGTAGCGGTGACTTTTGGAATATATTCTTCACTGGCCAACCGTACAAACGAACGATAATTGCATAACAAACTCTTTACATTGCTTTTTGTTTTCTTTTCATCGATTTCAGGTAATAATGCCATCAACCCCGCCACATCCTTTATGGTATAATGTTATTGACGAAGTAACATTTGTGGCGCTGGGCTGATGGTCTGGTGCTTTTTTATTTGCCTTTTTCTTCTTCTCTTCCGGCTTCTTTACCTAACAAATATCCCAACAACAAAGTCATTAAGAAAAATAGTGCTCCTACAATCATTTTGATAATCATAATTTCCTCCTACCAGATATAAACTGAATTTCCGACAATTTCTACTTGTTCTGACTCATGCGTGAAATATTCACCAACCATCATTTGTGTAACTTCCACAATCATAGACTTATCTTCAATTTTCATTAATTCATTAATTAATTCTTGGACTGTCATGTTCTACCTCCTCAATGAACCACGTCTTTTTATGCAACTCGTTAGCTCGTGGTGCATGGTAACCACGATTATTAACAACTGTATTCGAATCAAGTTTCCACCAAAGGTCATTTATTTTTCCTTGCTTAATTACCTCAATTGCCTCTTCTGGTGTTATTTGTTTTAAGATCATTCTTTGTCCTCCTGTTCCATTCCCCACTCAGCAAAGGCGGCGAGGACTTGGTATTGTTCGACAGTTGTTAACTGCTCGAACGAAACCATTGTATTAAGTGGAACTTCTTCTTCTGTACCTTCAAAATAAGCAGCAAAGAAGTCTGCCACTGTTGCAAACGGCTGGGTCTTCTTCTCATTTTTAAACCACTCCAACACGACCTGCTGATTGGCGGAGAGAGAGGGAGTGTGTAATGCTTCAACTAACCTGTTAAACTCCGCGCCAGTGTATGACTTTCCATCAATAACAATTTTTGCTTCCGTATGCATAAAAGAATTTGCTGTTATTTTCATTCCGCTACCTCCTTACGCTCCGTTCTCAATAGTTTGACTTCCCACCAAGATTTTAAAATCGTCTTCAGTCTTTTCTTTCAGCCGTTCCCATAACTTTTGATCAGCAAACTCGTGATTAATAATCGTTTCCCCGAGGCATTCTTGAGCCATTTTCCAAAATTCTTCAAAATTCATAAATAGCACCTTGCTCCAACAAGTAACTACAAAGGCTTGCTCCTTTGTTAATTTCTTCATACCTCCTCCACACTCCCCTCTTTTTCCCACGAATATGGCGACCTGATAGACCACACAGGAACCGACCTATTCCCGTAGTCTTCCCATTCATGCCACCAGCAACTCCGTGGCTCACCTTCCTCGTCTGTCCCGTAGCGGTATCGGACAAAAGCGTCTTCTGCAAGGCAGGGTTCGTTATTTTTATATGCCATCTCTCTACGCCAAAGTTCTATTGCTTGTTCTTCGGTATATCGCTGTTTGTTAAAGCACATTAAACCAATGTATTCTGTTGGGAAATAGTCATAGTCGAACGTACTTTTTCCTTTAATCAATTTCCTTCACGCTCCCATTAACCAACGTAGCAACTGCCTCGGCTTTGGCTTTGTCGGTAAAATTTTTTCTGTCATTATCAAATAAAATAGCATCATCATGCACCCAAATTGGCATAAGTGATTCGCCTTTAAAATAGCAGAAATAGAAATTTTGCTTTCCTTTTTTTACCACCCACCGCTTAGGCTTGATCGTGTAACCGTCTTTCATGCGAACAATAGTTCCATACGTGTCATTTCGAGAATCACTAAACCATTTTTCAAATTCAGTTGTATGTCGATTGCCATGAATATCAATTGTGATATTGTACATTGCTTGATTGATGTCGCCTTTGTTCTCTTCAAACCATTCAGCCACACATTCTGACACTTCCACTTTCTCGGCTTCTGATTCCTCTAAATTACTAGCAAGAGTCAAACACCAATACTTCGCTTTTTCAAAGCCTAATCGATAATTACTAGATTCGCTTTCAGATTCTAAATTCTGTATATTTTCAATCAATTCTTTCTTGTTCATAGTTGCCCTCCTTTAAATGGGTAGTTAGTGGACTAAATTGTCAGCTCTTTACTGCCATCGATTCTAATCTGATTACAGCCTAAATCCACGGTAATACTATCAACAGATTGTGGCTTTTCTCGCTTATAACCTGCTTCATAATGACTTTTTTCATAGTAACTAACGGTTGAAACTACAACGTCTGCGTCGAGATTATTTTGCAAGATACTTATTAAGTTTTTTGCTTTCATAGTCGCTCTCCTATTCTGTCAATTCTGTCTTTAACTGGTTCGTGCATTTTCTATATCTTTCTACAACAAAGTAATGTATACTCAGGCGTAAGCACTATTTGGTTGGCGAATAACCTTAAAGTGTAAAGAGTAATCAACATTGCCGTGTTGTTTACTTCGCTAGGTCGTTGATAGTTGCCGCTATTGACGGCTTTTTTTGTTTTTCGTTTTGGAAACTGTTCACTTTCTTAGATCATCACTTCAAACATTGATTCAAAAATCGGTACAGGAATGCTGTTGCCTGCTTGCATATATAGTGCTGTTTTTCCATTAACGCTAGCCGCAGCCGCAAAATCATCATCAGAATACCCTTGCAACCTCCAGCATTCACGTTCTGTTAATAA
>OATB01000481.1_pt1 | contig 27984 bp, 25 predicted proteins | sample 1494941 | NCBI WGS metagenome assembly OATB01 (sample SAMEA2579931, study PRJEB22360) | human gut metagenome | reverse complement strand
TCTGTCAACAGTTATTTTGTATTTTATTTGAATTTTTTATACAATTAATTCAATTCAATATGTTTCGCTTTTAGTTTAAATGGAAATCACTTTCTTCACATCTATACGCTACATTAAAATTATCTGTTTTGTAACCAAAAGACTTATCAGGCAGCACAGACTTTTGTTCAGACAATTTCCTCACGCAGCTAAAGTAAAGTTCCACCCGAAATATCGGATGGAACTTTGCTTTTGCCTATACCCCATAATAACTATGTATGGCCAACGCAATATACCTGGCAATCCCTTCTCCATACTGAGAATCGGTGACTTCCGCCAGTTTTTCTTCTTTTAGATACTCATTGGCTAAATGTCGAGTAGGTCAGCGGTATTACTACCGCTTTCCCCTCTAAGAACCGTGCATGAGAGTTTCCCCTCACACGGCTCAAGCACTTATAAGCCCTGTGTCACCAGAGCCGGTTCAACAACTTCTTTTGAGTAATGCAGTCTTCTGTGACAATTCTTGTCTACTAAAATTCTCGTTATTTTATAATCATTCCCCGTGGCTTCATGGATTCGGTATCCTTTCTCTACAGTGATAGCGCCGCCACATATAGGGCAGGCACCATTTTGTGCTTTGTAGAGGGCATTCAGTTTCTTTCTGCCTTTGATTTCACGAAACATTCTCTCTGTATCTCTCTCTTCAAAATAGCCTGTAAGCCTGCTGTCAAATGGTGTCGCTTCTGATTTTGTTTTCAGCCACCTTATGATATTGGTATCCGTGGCATATATCAGATTGAGTTCAAACGAATCAGACATTTTGACGCTGAATGTCCAGCTTCTTGTGCCGACCCGTCTGAAATATTTCTTTGCTATCCATTTATGGCTCTTTTTAGGGTGTCTCCGTTTGCACCACTGCCACAGGCATCTCCATACCTCAAAGTCAAATCTTTCAAATGCCTGTGATGAGACATTGTATTTTTGGAAATTCACCCACCCACGGATGACCGGATTCAGTTTCCGTATCAAATCTTCTTGCTTCATGGACGGATTTTTCTTGATTATCTCCCTTATCTTGCCCACTATGGCTTTATAATTCTTTTTGGACGGTTTCGTCAGAAGTTTGTCTTTATACCACCTTATATTGCTTCCGAGAAAATCAAATCCTTCTTCGATATGGGTAATGACTGTCTTTTCTTCCGACAGTTCCAGTCCCCTCTCTGACAGGAATTCCTGGATAATGGGAAGCACACCTTTTTCCAAAATCTCCCTGCTTTCGCCAGTGACAATAAAATCATCAGCATAGCGTACAAAGTTCACTTTCGGAAAATATGCTTTCCCATTTACTTTTGTTTTGTGGTATTTCTTCTTAATACGGACTTCCAGACCGTCTAAGACCATGTTACAGATAGTCGGTGAGATAGCCGAACCCTGCGGGCTTCCCAAATCAGTCGGGAATAGCTTCCCCGTTTTGATATACCCGCTTTTTAACCATTTCCGCAGAATATCCTTATCCATTGGGATGTGGTTTAAAATCCACTCATGGCTGATATTGTCAAAACAGCCCTTAATGTCTCCTTCAAGCACCCATTTCGGTGATATCCCTTTATTCAGACAGGTGAAGCACTGCTCAATAGCGTCCTGCACACACCTTTTTGCCCGGAATCCATAAGAATTCGGGTCTGCTGTGATTTCTGCTATCGGCTCCAATGCAAATTTATACAATGTCTGCATTGCCCTGTCCTTCATACATGGAATGCTCAATGGGCGCATTTTGCCGTTTTTCTTCGGTATATACACCCTTTTTAGCGGCAGTGGCTTATAACCCCTGCGTTTCAAGCCGAGAATTGCTTCGTATTTTAATTTTGAGGTAGACCATAAAACTTTGTCTACACCTGCTGTCTTTTTGCCTTTATTACTCGTTACCCTTCTTACAGCTAAAGCACGTCCATAAAAAGAGTGTGTGAGCAGCCATTGCAAGGATTTCACCTTGCCTATCCTGCCCTGCTGATGAGCCTTTACGATACGCATTTGCAGTTTTTTAACATATGCTTCGGCTTTATTCCAGTCAATGGAATCCCATGCCTTCGCAATGTCAGAAGTCGCACACGTTTTACCGTTCATTTGCTTTACTCCTTTCAAAAATTCTATAAACTCTCTCGTAATCAAGCACCCTGCGGAATTCTGCCCCCTTTCGAGTGGGGCAAATCTTGAACCCCTGTCCGTCCTCATTACAAGGACGGCATTCGCTTCTTCCGCAATCCTATACCCGCATTCCCAACGGCTTCCCTTACGGTCGGCTTGCCCATATGGGCAGGAATACGGGCTTGACACGTTCCGCTTATTCAACAATTATTTGATAGTTTAGGTTCCGTCTTCTACTCCGGCAGTCATAATGTCCGTGTATTCCCATCTTGGAAAGGAATATCCGACTGCACACCTTTTGGTTCAAGCCTGTCAGCTGCTTTGGCTTGTTCGGCCTTAACGAAGCTTACGGCGGTTCAGTTAATTAACCATGCTATCAGAAAGCCTGCACCCTAACCGCATTGCAGCTCGCAGTTTCATCCTCCCCTCACGGTTTGGATTCCAAGTAGGGTTACGTTTATGTCCGCTTCCGAACAGTGCCATTACTGGCAAAGCCGGGGACAATGGCTTCATCCAACGGAATGGATGGTTTGGTCAGTATTACCGCCAAACAGTTAAATTAAGCGACCTCGTGTCGCACCCAAAAGTATAGATCTTGCATTATCCAGTTTGAACAATCTCTTATATATCTCAGCAAGTTTAGCAATTAAATCTTTTTCCATATCTCTATCGCCTGAATCTTTTGCTATAGCTAATTGCCTGTATAACTCTTCATTCTCGTTTTGCTGCGGTTCTAAATCTTCTTTATTTCCTGTGGATTGTAACACTGCATCCACTGCTTTTTCTTTACCCCCGTACCATTTTATCAACTCTGCCATAGTATGTTCATCTTTCAGGTTTATCGTCATCTGTTCACGCATTTTATTCAAACTTCCATATTCTTTTATTTGCAGCTCAAGTTCTTCCCTGGAGATACATTTTACCATATGGTCTAATATCTTCTCTATATCCTTATCATTGAACGCCTCAAAACTCATCGTATTTACTCCTTTCATCACATCCGTTATCAGTTCAATAAGTCCATTCAAACTATTACGTCTTTTTTCCAGTAAAGCTTTTTGCGTCGATAGTACCTGTTCTTTCATATAATCAGGGTGTTCCATAATTTTTTTTATATCTGCCAACGGGATTTCTATTTCACGGAAAAACATAATCTGCTGTAATTTCTCTAATGCTTGATTATCATAAAGCCGATATCCCACTTCTGTTAATCTCGTTGGCTTTAGAAGTCCTATCTCATCATAATACCTAAGCGTCCTGATACTTACCCCTGTGATTTCTGACACCTCTTTTACTGTTTTCATTTTGCCTCCTTTCATTCTCATCTTAAACCATTACGTTGCGAGAGAGTCAATCTATTAATCAATTAATAATCAGAAAATTTACCAAGATAATATCTGCTCTCTATGGTTAAGTAACTATATAAACAACTTCTCTTGCTGGATTCCGTATAATTTAAATAAGGACATAGCAGTTAGTTCTGTTATCTGCTACGTCCTCATTTATTAAGCTAAAAAGTTATAAAAATAATATTTACTAAATGCAATTTACGGCATCTTTTACCGTTTGTACGCCTACAATACGTATCCCTTTAATCTTTTCAACTGATTTTAATGACACTTTTGGCATAATCACTGTCTCGAAACCAAGTTTTTTTGCTTCCTGTACTCTTTGCTCTGGCATATTTACAGCTCGTACCTCACCGCTTAATCCCACTTCACCAAAAACGATGGTCTTCTCATCTATTGCCCTGTCCTTATAACTGGATACTACCGCCATTATAATGCCAAGATCTATCGCCGGTTCATTCATTTTTATTCCCCCTGCAATATTTACGTAAGCATCACATGCGGAGAGGTGCATTCCAAGTCTCTTCTCCAGAACTGCCATTAATAGATTCACCCTGTTATAATCCGTTCCTGCTGCTGTCCTCCTTGGGATAGCCAAATTGCTCTGACATACCAATGCCTGAATCTCAATCAAAATTGGACGCGTTCCTTCCATAGAACATGCCACAATCGACCCTGATGCACCTTCCGGTTTTCCATTCAGCATAAATTCCGATGGATTTGCCACTTCCACTAAGCCAATATCCCTCATCTCAAATACGCCAATTTCATTTGTGGATCCAAACCTGTTTTTTACCCCTCTCAGGATTCGATATGCAGCATGGCGGTCTCCTTCAAAATATAATACGGTATCCACCATATGCTCCAGTACTCTGGGACCTGCGACGACCCCCTCTTTGGTAACATGCCCAACCAGGAAAATAGAAATTCCAAGGCCTTTTGCAATCTGCATAAAGACATTTGTAGACTCTCTGACCTGAGACACACTACCAGGTGCGGAACTTACCTCATCACGATACATTGTCTGTATAGAATCTATAACCACAACTTCAGGATTTACTTTTTTAATTACTTCCTGGATTATTTCCAGATTCGTTTCACATAAAATCAGCAGCGAATCTTTAAAATCACCAATCCTGCTGGCTCTGAGTTTAATCTGCTGTAATGATTCTTCCCCTGATATATATAATACTTTCACTGCTTTATCCGTCAGGTTCTTGCAGACTTGAAGCAACAGTGTAGACTTTCCGATTCCCGGGTCTCCCCCAACTAAAATCAGGGATCCTTGTACAATGCCTCCGCCCAGTACTCTGTCCAGTTCCATCATTCCGGTCTGCATCCGGTCCGTTTCTTTCATCTGTATACTGGTAAGTTTCATTGGTTCAATATCATTTGCCTTTTTTACTGCTTTTACGGATGAGGTCTTTTGAATCACTTCTTCTGTAAATGTATTCCATTCTTTACAGGCTGGACATTGACCTGACCACTTGCTGGACTCATATCCACAGTTTTGACAAAAAAATACAGTTGTTTTTCCTTTCGCCATCGTTCCTCCTCTAAATACTTTTCTATCCGAAAGAAGTCCGGCTTCTCCACAGTAGTTGTGAAAATGCCGGACTTCCATTTAACTTTATTCCTGCGGGCAACAAGCAGATGGAATGTACTTGCGGATCCATCTGTTGGCAGCCACGATAATTTTAACTTGCAAAGCCTTAATACGTCAACGTATTAGATCGTAATTCACAATCGCATTCGCGAAGTGAGACGTACAGATTAATGAAGTGATTTATATACACGCTCCTAAGCTCTAACGATTTTAACAAAAGCTTTATCTGTATTATCCAATTCTACGCTTAAAGAAAGCTTACCGCCCAGATTTGTCTGCATCTTTCCGGCATTCTCGTCATCAATAAAGATTTCGTAAGCAGTATCTTCCTCCAATTCAACTGTTATCTGTGCATCTGTTGGTCCTTCTACTTCAAAGTTGACCCCATTTGCATCTGCTGATAGATGATTTACGGTAGTTCCGGGAACGGATTCATATACGAACATCCCATTTCTCTCCAGCTTCGTGATTTCTTTAAATGTTTTTACCTTATACAAGTCCCCATTATATTCAAAATCAGAAAGCTTTGATTTCTGGTCCAATTCATAATTTCCGAAACTGATTGTTCCGTCATCTTCTGTACGTATTAATTCTTTTACAACTGACATTAGTATGCCCTCCTAGTATTTCGTTGATAGTTATCCTCTATTCTATTGTTCTTAAAATTTTATCATAAAAAAGAGAAATATGCTAGTGATTTATTCATTCTTCATGAAAATTTAATGGGTAGCATTCACTCTATTTTATATAAAATTTAATTTCTTTGTTTGATAACCCAACGCTTACCGTATCCCCTGTTTTCACTTTTCCTTCCAGGATTTCTTCAGCCAGTGCATCTTCGATCTTATTTTGAATTGCCCTCTTTAAAGGCCTCGCTCCATACTTGTCATCAAAGCCTTCTTCCGAAATAAAGCTCTTCACTGAATCCCTCACATTTAACGTTATATCCATCTGTTCCTTGCATCGCTTCGTAAATTCTTTTAACAGGAGTCCAACGATACTCTTTATATTTTCTTTGTTTAACGAATGGAATACAATAATTTCGTCAATTCGATTTAAGAATTCCGGTTTAAACATGCGGCGGACTTCTTCCATCACATTACCTTTCATGACATTATAATTATGCTTTTCATCATCAACTGCTGCGAAGCCCAATTTCTTTGGTGAAATAATTGACTGTGCTCCAGCATTGGATGTCATAATGAGAATTGTATTTTTAAAATCAATCTTTCGTCCCTGGGCGTCCGTAATATGCCCGTCATCCAGTACCTGGAGCAGGATATTAAACACATCGGGATGTGCCTTTTCAATTTCATCAAACAAGATGACAGAATATGGATTACGGCGCACTTTTTCACTTAGCTGCCCGCCTTCTTCATATCCTACATATCCCGGAGGAGAGCCCACCAGCTTAGATACACTGTGTTTCTCCATGTATTCCGACATATCAACCCGTATCATGGCCTGTTCACTGCCAAAAACGGTCTCTGCAACTGCTTTGGACAGTTCCGTCTTACCCACACCTGTTGGACCCAGGAATAAGAATGATCCGATAGGGCGCTTTGGATCCTTTAATCCGACTCTTCCCCGTTTGATAGCCTTGGCAACCGCAATCACCGCTTCATCCTGTCCTATGACTCTCTGGTGAAGTGTCTGTTCCAGACGAAGCAGCCGGTGCGTTTCTTTTTCAGCCAGCTTTTGTACCGGTATCTTCGTCCACATGGATACTACTTCCGCAACATCCGGCTCTTCCACCATCAGCTGCTTTGCAGCATTCTTCTTTTCTATCCGGTTACGCAGGCTTGTCAGCTTCTTTTCTTTTGCTTCCTGCTCTTTTTTTATTCTCGCAGCCTCATCAAAGTCACCTTCCTTGATGGCATTTTCCTTCTCCTGCGCCAAATCAAATACTTCATTTTGCAGTTCTTCCAGATTTGTCGGTACCTGATAGCCCTTCAGCTGTACTTTGGAAGCTGCTTCATCGATCAGATCGATTGCCTTATCGGGCAGAAATCTATCGCTGATAAATCTCATGGAATACTTCACTGCCGATTCTATCGCATCATCTGTAATCGTTACACGGTGATGCTTCTCATAACTCGGACGCAATCCCTTAAGGATCTCGATTGCTTCTTCCTCTGTCGGCTCTTCTACCGTGACCGGCTGAAACCTTCGCTCAAGTGCTGGATCTTTCTCGATATACTTACGGTACTCCTCTATTGTAGTTGCACCAATCAACTGAATCTCACCTCTGGAAAGGGAAGGCTTTAAGATGTTGGAAGCATCCATTGCCCCCTCAGCTCCTCCTGCACCAATAATGGTATGAAGTTCATCTATAAATAACAGTACATCACTGCAATCCATAACTTCTTTGATTACTTTTTTAATTCGCTCTTCAAATTCACCACGGTATTTAGACCCCGCTACCATACTTGCCAGGTCCAGCGTAACAACACGCTTATCCTGTATCGTCCGCGGAACAGCTCCTGCCACGATTTTTTGTGCCAGCCCTTCTGCAATAGCAGTTTTACCTACTCCCGGTTCTCCGATTAGGCAGGGATTATTCTTGGTACGCCTACTTAAGATCTGTATAATACGCTTTATTTCATCTTCTCTTCCAATAACCGGATCCAGTTCTCCCTGACTCGCCTGCTCTGTCAAATCCCTGCTGTACTGATCCAGCATTGGCGTTGTGGAACTTTTCTGTTTGCTCTTGGACGCCTTTACTTCCTGGAGATAAGCCTTATAGGTCTCCTCATCTGCACCCATAATCCCCATGATTTCCATATACAGTTTCTGCAGTTGTATCCCCATGGTATGAAGCAGCCGTGTAGCCACACATTCCACATCCCTTAATAAAGAGAGCAGAATATGCTCTGTTCCAATTTCATCCATTTGAAAAAAGGATGCTTCTTTTTCGCTGCTTTCCAAAACAGCCAGTGCACGCGGCGTATATCCATCCGGACTAGCCAGAGCAACACCGCCTTCCGGAGCAATCAGCTGTTCTATTAAGGCTAACAGCTGTTCTTCTTCCACACCGCCTTCTTCCAGTACAATATGTGCTGTTCCTGTTCTTTCTCTTAACAATCCCAACAGTAAATGTTCGGATCCGATATAACTCTGTGCACATTCCTTCGCTGCCTGTCTGGCAAGCACTAATGCAGTCTGCGCACTATCTGTAAATTCTTTATGCATAGATATTCCTCCTGCTATTATTCATATTCTGCCAATATCTCGTCCACTAATGCATGAACTTCCTGACCGGTAATGCGTTTGCATCTGCCTTTTGCAAGTAAAACGCGTAAATTTTGTTTCATTTCCTCCAAAGCCTGTAATTTATCGATATCAAGAGATATAATTGCTCCTCTTCTTCTGTCTATCGTCACAAACCCTTCTTGTTTTAATACTGCATACGCTTTATTAACTGTATGCATATTGATTCCGATATCTTCCGCCAGCTGTCTTACAGAAGGTAAAACATCGCCTTCCTGGATGCTGGAAGTAGCAATTCCCAATATGATCTGATTTCTAAGTTGAATATATAGCGCCTCTTCACTTTGAAAATCTATTTTTATCATCATAGTATCACCCTTCTATCCTATGTTTGTTATATTTATAATATAACACCTGTCATTATCTGTCAACCCAATTTAGAATTTGGAAACTCTAACAGGCTGTCGCAAAAATAGAGAGACCCGCCAGGCTATAAGCGGAGTCTCTCTATTTCTCATTCGTACTGTATATCTTTATAAGTCAATCATGGTTACGTCTACTTCAGGGGGATTTTCATCTGCTCCCTGCTGTAAATTTACCTGTGAATTCGGACTTTCTGCCTGCACTTTCTTTGGCGGTCTCTGCTTCTTTACTGGCTGCTGTGCCCCTCCCGGATTCTGCTGTGCATTTCCCTGAGGTTTCGGCTGGCCGTTTGGCCTAGACTGCTTCTGAACCTTTGGCTGAACCTGTTTTACCTGATCCGGCGTATTTCCCTGACCCTGTGGTTTTGACTGACCCTGTGGTTTTGGCTGACCTTGGGCTTTTGGCTGACCTTGGGGTCTAGCCTGGTTCTGAGGTCTGGTCTGTTCGGATTGCTTGGGCTGGCCAGGCTGCTTTGGCTGGCCCTGCGGTCTTCCCTGCGGCGCTTTTTTACCCTGCACTCTTTTTTGTCCCTGGCTTCCGTCCCCGGCCAGCTGTTTCTGTTGGCCCTGAGCACTTCGCTGGCTGTTAACCGGCTTTTGTGCGTTTCCGCCGGCTGTAATACCATTCTGCTGGCTGGAAACTTTCTTTACTTTTTTTACAGTTTTTACAGCCTGATTATTGACTGGTTTATCTTCTGCTTTTCTGGAAAGTACATCAGCCTTCACCTGTGCCTGTCCATTTCCGAAGACTTCCTCCGTGGTTTCCTGTACCTTTTCTAACGGTACCCCGGGAGCATCAGCACTTTCCGGCTGCATCTCCTGAACCGGTGCATAATAATAATCTGAACTCAGCGTTTTTTCTTTTCTTGCAAATTCATTTGTATTAAAATCCAAAGTATTTTCAGCTTCCCGTAAATCATCCTTCAGATCCTTATTCTTAAGCGCCAGGTTAATGATTATAAAGAGTAAGATTACAGCAAATGCGATCATACCATATAATATTTTCATAGCCAATTCCAGTTTCTGATTAACCTGCTCCACCTGTGTATTTAACATCTTCACGGTATCATTCTGTACTGACTCTGTCTGAGCTGCCGTTTTCTCTGTAGCCGGCTGTGACTCAGATGCTGCCGCCTGATTAGTTGCCGCTTCCGATGCCGCCTCTGTTGTTGCAACTGCATCGGCTGTTACATGAAGCGTATAAACTGCCTTACTCCCATCTTCAGCTGCAACGGTTATTGTTACAGTCCCATTTCCATTATCCAGCTGGTTTCCATCAACGGAAGCTATCTCTGCATTTACATCGGAAGGCTGCGGATCTAATGTCAATGATTTTGTTCCGGCCGGTACTTTTACTTCATATTCTGTTGTTGAATAATAAAATTCCGGTGAAACTTCTGCGTTTTCAATGCCAAGCGTTGCCAGAGAGTTATCACTGGACGAGCTGGTAGCAAAAACAGTCATGGAAGAAAGCCATAACATCAGCATTGCCAAAACAACCTGGTACTTCCATGTTCCTTTTAAAATCTTCATACTTTACCCCTTTTCATTATTTTGGCAAACCCTATGCCTCATCAATCGCCTTGCCAATATCGTTTCGGTAATATTTGTTGTCAAATGTAATCCAGTCTACTGCTTTATAAGCATTTGCCCTAGCTTCTTTTAAATCTGTACCTTTTGCGGTTACGCCAAGAACGCGTCCTCCATTGGTCACGATCCCCTTTTCTGTGGCTTTCGTACCTGCATGGAACACATAGTATCCTTCTTTATCTTTAAAGTTCTCAAATCCACTGATGGTGATCCCTTTATCGTACTTTACCGGATATCCGTCAGAAGCCAATACCACGCAGACAGCTGCATTATCTTCAAACTGCAGATCAATCTGGTCTAAAGTACCATCTATACAAGCCTCAAACACATCTACGATATCATTTATCATTCTTGGCAGCACAACCTGGGCTTCCGGATCTCCAAATCTTGCATTGTATTCCAGTACCTTAGGGCCTTTATCTGTAAGCATCAATCCAAAGAAAATAATACCTTTAAATTCTCTTCCTTCTGACGCCATAGCATCTACGCTGGCCTGATAGACATATTTATTGCAAAAATCATCTACTTCCTTTGTATAGAACGGACTGGGTGAAAATGTTCCCATACCGCCGGTATTCAGACCGGTATCCCCATCACCTGCTCGCTTATGGTCTTGTGCACTGGTCATTGTTTTGATTGTTTTGCCATCTACAAAAGAAAGTACGGATACTTCCCGTCCTGTCATAAATTCCTCTACAACCAAACGGTTGCCTGCGCTGCCAAACTGTTTGTCCAGCATAATTGCCTTAACGCCTTCTTCTGCCTCTTCCAGGGTATTGCAAATCAAAACACCTTTGCCAAGAGCTAATCCATCTGCCTTTAATACGATAGGAAATTCAACCGTCTTCAGATAAGCAAGGGCTTCTTTTGGGTCATCAAAATTCTCATAACCGGCAGTTGGAATATTATACTTCTTCATTAAATCCTTGGAAAAAGCCTTGGAACCTTCCAGTATTGCTGCATTTTTACGGGGTCCGAATACTCTTAATCCTTCCGCTTCAAACGCATCTACCACTCCACCTACCAGGGGATCATCCATCCCTATAATAGTAAGGTCAATTTCTTTTTCCTTGGCAAATGCCACCAGTTTCTCAAATTCCATCGCACCAATATCTACACATTCTGCATATTCTGCAATTCCTGCATTTCCGGGTGCACAGTAAATCTTATCTGCTTTTGGGCTCTGGGCTACTTTCCAGGCGATGGCATGTTCTCTGCCGCCGCTGCCTACGATTAGTATTTTCATGAATTAGTTTCCTTCTTTCATTGTTAATCCTGCTTTATATCACTGCAAAAACCAGCTGTTTAAAATGTTACAAACACGCTCTAATCTGCGATCCAAACCTTATGGTCCTTTACAGATATTCTGCCATTTGCAATTAAATTAATCGCTTCCGGCATGATCTTCCACTCTGCTTCCTTCATGACACGCTGCTGTAATTCTTCCGGTGTATCATCCTGGTGCACATCGACTGCTTTTTGTAAGATAATCGGACCCGTGTCCGTTCCTTCATCCACAAAGTGTACGGTAGCGCCGGTGACTTTTGCCCCACGCTCCAACACTGCCTCATGCACTTTCAAACCATAATATCCGGTTCCGCAGAATGCCGGTATCAATGCAGGATGTACATTGATAATCTTGTTTGGGTATGCCTGTACCATAATTTCCGGTATTACCACCAGACATCCAGCCAGCACAACCAGTTCGGATCCATAGGACTGTATTGTTTGCAGCAGAGCTTCATTAAACGCCGGACGGTTCTCATAATCCTTTGGCGATACACATACATTGGGTATGTGGTTCTGATTTGCCCGCTCAAGTGCATATGCATTCTTGTTGTTGCTTATTACAACGGCAATCTCCGTATTGGTAATACTGCCATTTGCTATTCCGTCTATAATTGCCTGGAGATTGGTACCGCCTCCAGATACCAATACTGCAATTTTTAGCATAATGTTACTCCTTTTTCACCTGCTTCTATCTGACCTACAACGTATGCTGTTTCGCCTGATGCCTCAATTGCCTTTACAGCCGCATCAACATCTGCCGGATCTACTGCTACAATCATTCCAAGTCCCATATTATAGGTATTGTACATCATTTCTTCTTCGATTTGTCCTTCGCGTGCCAGCATCTTAAAGATAGCCGGTACCTCATAGCTGTCTTTCTTTAATACGGCACGAACTCCGTCAGGAAGCATTCTTGGTACATTTTCATAGAATCCACCGCCTGTAATATGGCTGCATCCCTTGATTGTAACCCCTGCCTCTTTTACATTTCTAAGTGCTTTTACATAGATTTTAGTAGGTGCCAGAAGCGCTTCTCCCAGAGTCTTTCCCAGTTCTTCGTGATAAGTTTCCAGAACATCTTTTTCCATTTTAAATACTTTACGTACCAGTGAAAAACCATTGCTATGTACACCTGATGATGCAATACCAATCAGAACATCACCTGATTTTAATTCTTTTCCGGTAATCAGGTCTTTCTCATCAACTACTCCTACTGCAAAACCTGCAAGATCATATTCATCTTCCGGATAAAAACCTGGCATTTCTGCTGTTTCACCACCGATTAATGCTGCATTAGACTGTTCACATCCGTTTGCCACGCCACTTACAATTGTCGCAATCTTTTCCGGTACATTTTTACCACATGCGATATAGTCCAGGAAAAATAATGGTTCTCCGCCTGCACACGCAATATCATTCACACACATAGCAACGCAGTCAATCCCTACCGTATCATGTCTGTCCAGAATAAATGCCAGCTTCAGCTTTGTGCCGACACCATCTGTTCCTGACACCAACGTAGGCTTCTCCATATTTTTAAATGCACTCATGGAAAACGCACCTGAAAATCCGCCGATATTGGTAAGAACCTCCGGTCTCATAGTTTTCTTAATATGTTCCTTCATAAGTTCTACGGACTTGTATCCCGCTTCTATATCAACGCCTGCTTTCTTGTAATCCATTATTGTTTTCCTCCTAAAGTGGTTTTTCTATTATACTCTTAAATTGTGAATTTGTTGTGATTGTCTAATTACAAAACTATGGTTATTTATATTCTTTGTAACCAACTTCCTGTAATTTTGCATCTTTAGCCATAACCTGCTCCTTTAATTCAGCTGAGTATGCTTTTAATCTTCCTAATAAATCTTCGTCGGATGTGGCAAGAATCTTTGCTGCTAAAATTCCCGCATTCGCTCCTCCGTTAATTGCTACAGTAGCAACTGGGATTCCGGATGGCATCTGTACGATGGAGTAAAGTGAATCTCTTCCTCCAAGTGAGGATGTATGCATTGGGATACCAATAACAGGCATTGGGAAAATAGCTGCGCACATACCTGGCAGATGAGCTGCCATGCCCGCTCCTGCAATAATAACTTTCCAACCTTTTTCTTCAGCAGATTTTGCATATTCGAAAAATACATCTGGCTCTCTGTGAGCTGAAAGGATATTTATTTCATATTCTACACCTAATTTGTCTAAAATATCAGCTGCCTTAGCCATTACCGGCATATCTGAGTCGCTTCCCATTACAATTCCTACTTTTGCCATTGTACATATCTCCTTTTATCGATTGTTTTTAATTGTTTATCGAATGCTTCGCTTTTATTCTACTAAGAGTTTGGAACATTGTCAACAAAATCGCAAAATCATTTTTGGAATTGCTCCCTTTATATAGAAAAAGAACATTCCGGTGGGTACATTCTTAAAGAATTTTCCCCGCCAATCTGTCCTTTTTCGTACATTCATGTTATTCCTAATTCCTGTCACCGTCTGAATATCGCTCTATGCAAATATGCGACATACTTCTGAGCAGATTAATTACATGTCAATATTTCCTGTAAGCCATACGCTCTTTATTGTTCATTTAAATCCATGTGTATAGCACCATATTTTCTGATATTCATTACATATACACAGCCTTCTCCCAGCTTCTCTTCCATATACTTTTCATACTCTGCTGTATATTCTTTAGGAAGCAATGTAAGTATAACTCCTGCAAAACCGCCTCCATGTACGCGGCATGCCCCGCCCTGAATACGATCCAGGAACAGCTCTGTCAGTGCCAGAGCAACTGTCACCGACTGCTCATCATAATTTTCTATAGAATAGCAGTTCTGAAGCCATTTCCAGGAGGAATTGCCAGATGCCGTAATTAATCTTAAAAATTCATCGTATTGCTGGTTTTTCAATGCTGCCACCTGGGCATCCACCCTCTGGTTTTCCGTAAAGAAATGCAGTGCACGCATAACCGCACGGTCTCCCGCACTCTTGCGGACCTCTGTGACATTCTCTAAAAATTCTTCCAGAGACACTTCTGACAAGGTTTCTTTTCCAAAGAACGCTGCTGCTTTTTTCATTTCTATTGGAACAGACGAATATTCTGCACTTAAGTCAGCATGTCCTTTTCCTGTATTTACAATAATTAAGTCATAGTTAATACTGTCAAAACTAAAATCAATTTTTTCAATTACCGGCTGGTCGGGATTTTTAAAATCCATTGCAACGATTCCCCCACAGGCACATGCCATCTGGTCTAAAAGTCCTGACTGCTTGTTCCAGTATTTATTTTCGGAATACTTACCAATTTTGGCATACGCAACAGTGTTTAATTTCAAATCATTAAAGAAATAATCTACCATACTGCAGATTAACATTTCAAACGATGCAGAAGAACTCACCCCTGCGGCTCCGATTACATTGGTCGTAACATAAGCATCGAAACCACCGATAGCATAACCTTCCTCTACGAAACCTTTTAAAATTCCCTTTAATAAATCCGGTGTTCCTGCATGTGCCTCCGAAGGCTCCAGATCGTCTAAACTGATCTGTAAATGCTGATCATAGGTTTCACTGATAATGTTAACTATATTGCTGTTATTTTTACTTGCCGCTGCAACACAGTCTAACTGAATACTACCCGCCAGAACTTTTCCATGGTTATGATCTGTATGATTTCCACCTATTTCTGTTCTTCCCGGTGCAGAAAAAAGCTCGAATTCCTCATTCTTGAATTCCTCTGCAAATTTTTCAGCTACATGCTGGTATCTAGCTGCATTCTCCGCAATCTTATCTTCTCCATATAAATCTTTTAATAAAATTTTTGAACACTTACTTTCTAATAATGAAGATACATTTTCTAATTTCATCGCTGTTTCATCCCTTCTAATCAATTCATATATTTTCTGTTGACCTTTGTCCAGACTTCTTTTATACTATGATTATAATGAGCATTCAAGATAAATACAACAATTATATTTTCCAATTATATAACAATATTGAGATTTTAATTGAATTTCCTTTATAACTGGGGACTTGTAAAGGAAAATGCAATTATGTAAGATGAAACGCAGCTTTTACCCTCATGGCGGAGAAAGGAATTTAGATTATGCAGATTGCTATTAATACAGACCAAAGAGAATTAAAACTTCACGGCAACTACAATTTTCCAGTCTATGTTAGTTTTGAAGTTCTTTCCCAATATGAAAGCGGTTCTTTTCTCTGGCACTGGCATCCGGAAATTGAAATGACCCTTGTTTTAAAAGGAGAAATGGATTACCAGATCAATGAAACACTCCACCACATCAAAGAAGGGGAAGGTCTGTTCGGCAATGGCAATACACTGCACACGGGTCATATGCATAATGCATCTGACTGTACTTATATCTCTACTACTTTTCATCCACGGGCACTTTACGGTTATGATTCCAGTCTGATTAACGAAAAGTATGTGGAAACTATCTTGAAGGATTCCCGTTTGTCTTCACTGCATTTTACCCGTAGTGTGCCATGGCACGCCGAAATACTGGATATCCTCTCTTCCCTGTACCAGCTTAGCTGTGATAAGCCCCCAGTCTGGGAAATGCGTATGCAGATGCTTTTGTATCATATCTGGATTCTTATATGCGAACATCATAGCCCCGCTCCAGACAGTAATGCATCCTCTCAAGTGAAAAATATAGAACGTCTGAAATCTATACTTTCCTTTATTCACAGCCACTATACAGAAAAAATTACACTGGAAAATATAGCCTCCTCCGCAGGCTTATGCAGAAGTGAATGCTGCCGCTTTTTTAAAAAACATATGAATGCATCACTTTTTGATTACCTGCTCTCCTATCGCATTGAACAAAGTCTGCCTCTCCTTTTGGAAACAGATCATACAGTGACAGAAGTATCGGGCATGACGGGATTTTCTAATCCCTGTTACTTCACCAAGATATTTAAAAAACAAATGGGTATTTCTCCGACGGAATACCGAAAGGAGAAATCCTGCTGATAATCGAAGTGTATGGTTTGATTATTTGCGAAATGCTGTACTGGCGTGGTGCATTGACAAATTCTCTTTTTCCCATATTTCCACTTGTTCAGTGGACACGCCTGCTGCCAGCGCAATCAGGTCTACTAAAATATTTTCTTTCAGTAATTTTAGTGCCATTTCCTTTTTCCCTTCATTCACACCACGTTGCATTCCTCGTTGCATTCCTCGTTCCAGGCCTCGTTTTTCGGCCCAGTACATCTGATGGTTGTAATCTCTCAGCGCTTTTTCCCGCGCCTCGTATTCCATACGTTTCTTTTCGTCCTTACTCATATGCATTAATATTTCATAAGCTTCATTGATATCTTCATTTTTTTCAGCCATTTCTTTAAAATCCTCCTCGCTTTTTCCACTTAAAAACTTAGCCCATTGATAAATCAAACTATCCGGATAAACTCTCTCCCGTATCTTAGGCAATTCCAATATATGAAATTCTAACTGATCCGTATATAAGCATCCACTGGTGTCCTCCCTCAAATGAAAAGAGGAATAGAAATTCTCCATTTCATCAAATAATTTAAAGTCCAGTATCCCAATATGGATACACTTCATTAGGGTTCCGTAAGAATCTCCTTCTTTGATTTGTTCCGTATACATTCTGCAAAGATAAAAAACCGTTCGCTCTGCCCAAAAATCAAATGGACCAACCTGCATTTCGATATCAATCTGCGCATCATTATTAAAAATAACCCGAACATCTAAAATACCAATTTTATCATCTTTATACTCTTTCCTTAATATAGTAGGAAGAAGTTTAATTTCCTTGATTTCTTCTGGCGTTTTTCCCAATAGTGCTGATATAAAGCTTTTGCGGACTCTTTCATTTAACATTAGCTCTTTAAAGCAAAAATCTACTGTGGGAAGCATCACACTTCTATGAACACACCCCTCTGCTCTTTGTTTCCTATACTCCATTTTCCCTCCGCTTCTAAGTGCCTCTTTCTCAGGAAAGCAATATTCAGGACGGAGCCTTCAAAATTATAGGTACCAAAATGTACGCTTCTGTTTTTGAAAAAGATGTGCAGATTGACAGATTTGATTTCAACAGACTCAGGTCTTCCCTCAGTATTTCCTTATAAAAAGACACAATTTCTAAATTATGCTGCATACCATATGTATTTATTTATATGTGAATAATTGGCTGAATTGCCAGAACTACTTAAGATATAAACATAATAGCAAATACTGATTGTAAAGTCAACTATTTTTTTTGACTTCTCATATTATTTATATTTTAACCTTTAACCCTTACATTACACGTAATACCCGCTCTAAACCATTTTCTTTACAACCTTCTTAAACGTAAAAATGACTGCAGATATGGAACAATAGCTCTGTCTATATACCGCCTGCCCCTTATCTGCAATCAAATTTCATTACTAAATCAATATAAAATTTCATTACTTTTACATGAAAGTTCTTAAATACAATTCGCTATAGAAATATTTAAACGAGAACACTTTCCCATAATTATACTAACCTTTATTCATACAAAGCTTCATTTAATTCCTCGGTACCGTTCAATACAAATTTTCCATCCTGAATAATTGCTGTTTTGGTACCGTCCTGCTTCACTACCTCAATCAACTGCAATTCATCATATGGTATGGTGATATCTGTATGGCAGCCCATATAAGCTTTTCCAATATCTTCTTTTCGTAATATTGAGACTTCATTATCTTTTGCAATAACCTCCCTGCCGTCCGGATTATGGACCGTGGTCTCTTCCGACCAACTATAACAGGTGTCACCCACTGCAAAATGAGGTCCCATTTTTTCTGCTATGAGAATTGGAAGTTTATCCGCTATCTTATATTTTTTTGCAACCGCGTAGGCAGTTGTGTTGGTTCCAATAGCAAATTCACCCATGGGCAGTGATTCATGATGATACAATACATTCTCTAAAATGTACCGTTTATTATCTTCTTCGTTTTCAAAATTACTGCAAGTGTATTCTTTGATCATCCCATTTTCAAATGTAATGGATAAATCTACAAACTGAAGTTCGCCCAGATAAACTTCTTTTACATGCAGGACTCCGGATGTTCCTGCGAGTTTAGGTGATGTGAATACTTCCCCCACCGGTATGTTGACATCTGCCACGCAGTTCTCGAAATTTGTCTGTGCCCCAGGATCTGCAAGCTCATGCAGCCGGACAGCTAAATCTGTATGATTTTCTCCCTGCCCCAGTATGTGCACATAACTTCCCTGATCCAGCGCTTCAATTATCGTCTGCTGTATTCTTTCATATAATTGATAGTCCAGAGTATTCACTTTAATGACTTCCTGGAATATTTCTTCGAACTGTTCACCGATCTCCGGTATTGGAAATGCTATAATAGTGAAGCTGCGCTCATCACCTTTTATATAACGGTTTGTGATCTGGGCGGACTCATTACTGTAGAATACAGTAAGCTTTTCCTGTTTATCGGATAAATGGTAGGCTGCTGCCTTATTTTCCGGTTTAAATGGCTGTTCTCCGAATATTTCGACGCAGGCAGGTCCTGCATGCCGGTTTGCCAGATCTTTAAACTTTTCATAGGCGGTGCGAAGAACACCTAATTTCCGCTCTACGAATGGTTTATCCAGATATATTGCATTATCCGATCTGTGATCGTAATCAAACTGTTTATTTGGAATTGCCCCATAGTAACCAATCCGTATCTGCTGGCGTTTATTAATGCTGTTCACCGCCGCACGGTAGATCACAGGACGAAGACCCATTTTTTCAAAATTTTTAATAGCGGCACGAATCATTCTTTCAAATCCCAGATTGTAACGAATATTTACGGTTTCTTTTGCAGAAAGGTCAATTTTCGCTTTCTCAAATCCAATTCGGTATCCTTCTGTATAAGTGGATGCCATTAGATCAATGGTTTTCTGATCCAGGGAATTTAAATAAGCTGCTGTTTTTCTCTCATTTTCTGTGATATACTCACCAAACTTATAGAGATAACGAAGATCTGATAAATCTTCATTCATAATAATCCGCACTGCAAAATCCAGATCCGGGTCAACGGATTCCTGTATTCTTCTGGTTACAGTCAAATCACTGTAATCACTGATAAACCAGTAAAGAACCTGTTGGATTTTCTTGTAAACAGGCAGTTCTTCTTCCTCGAAACAATTATAGGTTTCAATAAATACTTCGCAGATAATTACCATGTCCCACATTCTGCCTTCAAATGCAAACGCAATTAATCCCCGGAGTTCTGTGTAGAGAAAGCTTAATATCCTGCCATGAATTTCTCCCAGCTTACTTACCGCATATTCAGGATTCCCATAGCTGTTGGCGTAATTTTCCGGAAGTATATCTTTATATAAGGAATGATTCAATTCTTCCCACTGTTCGCAGCTGTATCCATCCAGTTCTTTGCTGCGTACTTTTTCAAACAGGCTTTTCATTTCCATGATAAAAGACGCCATTTTTTGAAAATAATCAACAAAGGGCGCCGCTACTGTTTCTTCTTCTGCAATTTTGGCGATACGCTCCATGGAAAGATCATAACGCTCCTGATAAATTTTCTCTTCTTCCAGATCCATAACATCCTCCTTTACTCCATTACTGCATTTCAGGCCGGATATATTTATTGTCCAGCCTTAATATTTCCATTTGCAATATTCCGGTCTATGATTTCTTCGCAGAATTCCCAGATTGCCTCAGAACCTCTGTGAGTATCCTTATTGCGCTCCATGATCTGCTTTTCTCTTACTTCATGTTCTCTCCATGCCTTGCCTTTTGATGCATCATTTAACATTACCGGCTGAACTTTATCCAAAGTCAGGGCGAATTTTGCTTCCGGCGTCTCCGCCAGTTCAAACTCTTCCCACAACTCCCTCATATAAGCTGCCTGATCCTTTGGAAGCAGATTGAAAATCCGGTCTGCTGCTTTCACCTCACGCTCACGCTTGCTCTCGTTTCCCTTTTCATCGTATGCGTAAGTGTCACCGGCATCTATTTCTACAATATCATGAATTAATACCATGGTAATTGTTTTCAAGACATCAATTTCTTCATTGGCATGTTCACTTAAGATGGCACACATCATAGCCAAATGCCAGGAGTGCTCCGTATCATTTTCGTGCCTGCTTCCATCCGAAATATAACTTTGCCTCGTGATCTGTTTTAATTTGTCCACTTCCATGATAAAATTCATCTGAGCTTCTAATCTGTTCATTTCATTCGCCTACTTTCCTACCCCAATCAAAAATATTGCTACCCATCCAAGAAATATAACGCCATTTAAGATTGCTCCAAGCTTCGGGAAAAAGGAGATAGAATCTTTTTCCGTCAAACTTAAAAAGCCGAGAATTAATCCTGAAAAGGACATAATCATCGCAGTCAAACCGATTGCTCCCAGGTACTGCCCACCCTGCCCTCTGAAATAAAAGGACAGATAAGCCAGTACACAGAAGATCAGAAATGATACTCCTCCCAGAACTGAAGCGGTAATTCCCCGTTTTGAATGTCTTTTTTCAGCAAATGAATACATTGGTTTCCTAGCCATATATATTTCTCCTCACTCTGTTACAAACGCAAAACACCAGATAACCAATCATACCGCCAATGGTATTTAATAAAAGGTCGTCTACATCAAAACTTCCCACCTTTGAAATAAGCTGGATGCATTCTACAATCAGGCTAAACTGAAAGCTCAGCAGAACAATTACCACAAAATGTCTCGTTTTTCGGTTCAGTACCGGAAAAATTGCTCCGAATGGAACAAAACACAATACATTTCCAATAATATTCGTAAATACTGCAAAGAATCCAAGCTGTTCCCTATATATCCAAAAGCGTTTAATTTCCTTTAAGGGTTGTAAGTTATAACTGTATTCCCGTTCTGATAATACTCTGCCATAGCTTTCTGCAAAAAACAGGAAGTATGTCAGTAGGATAAGGTAGATGATAAATAATACTACGCTTATCCACTTAATCTTTCTTTTGGTTTCCTTTTTCACAAAAATACCTCGATGTTAAAACATTACATTCTTTTTTGCCCTCAAAAGTTTTGCTCCATGTACAATTAACAAGATTCCACTTGCAACTCCTGTTACCATAACAGTAATTCCAACTACAATATTGCCTGCGCCTGCATTGCTCATTGTTTTGTAAATCTTCTCATTCATGGTATAGCCTCCTTTTATATTTCAGCGCTCACTGCGCTTAATTATTCTGCTCCGTACTGTACATAATATGCATCAATTGCAGCTTTTAAGGCGTCATCAATTATAATTTTGCCTTTATATTCTTTATTATACAGATGTTCTACAACCTCTGCCATAGTGACAATCGCAGTCGTTTCTAATCCGTATGTTTCCTGAATCTCCTGAAGGGCACTTTTGCTTCCCTGACCTTTTTCCATACGGTCTACGGAAACGACTAATCCAAGCGGTGTTACTGCGCCCTGGGCCTTGATGATTGGAAGCGTTTCCTGAATAGAAGTACCTGCTGTGGTCACATCTTCGATTATTACAATTTTATCTCCGTCATTAATCGGACTGCCCAAAAGGATTCCTTTATCTCCATGGTCTTTTACTTCTTTACGGTTTGAGCAGTAGCGGATGTCTTTACCATAAAACTCACTGATTGCCATTGTTGTTGCTACCGTAAGCGGTATTCCTTTATAAGCCGGTCCAAATAAAACGTCGAAATCAAATCCAAATTTTTCGTTAATTGCCTTTGCATAATATTCTCCCAGCTTGCGAAGCTGTGCACCTGTACGGTAAAATCCTGTATTTACAAAAAATGGTGTTTTTCTTCCGCTCTTCGTTACAAAATCACCAAATTTCAATACCTGGCAATCTACCATAAATTCTATAAACTCCTGCTTGTATGCTTCCATCTTTAATTAACCTCCGTTATCATAGGCTTTTTAGCCATATTTTTATCTCATTTTCAGCCTGTACTAGATCGTGTTTTAAAATTGCTTTCAGTCAGCTGTACGTCACAGTTTGTAGCAGATACGTGCAAATAACAGGCTCATAGCGGACTATGTAACCTGAATTTGGTGCGAGCCTACTGTAAAGTGAGGCATACAGATGACGACATGAATTTTAAAACACGCTATATTGTATCCTATCACTAATTCTTATTTTTATCAGACAGGGCAGAATATTAAATATTCTTTCTGATTCTATCATATTTTTTATTTACTTTCAATCAATCTGAATAAAGAAATTGTCCACAACTCCAATCATATTGAAGAAACGATTATTTTTTCACCGACCGGTACCTTTTAGCGCCATTTTAAGCTTCCCTGAATATGCTTTAAATAATAACAAAAAGTAGCTATCACGCAGACAGCTACCTCTATCGAATAATTTATTAGTTGATTATTGTACTGCTCCTATTAATTCCCGGATATCATCGATTTTATTTTCAACCAGATAATCCTCTATGCCTTTTACAATCTCTGCTGTTGCTGTGGGATTATAAAAATTAGCTGTTCCCACTGAAACGGCAGTTGCACCTGCAAGTATAAATTCCAGTGCATCTTCTGCTGTTGCAATTCCACCCATTCCGATTATGGGAAGTTTCACGGCATTTGCCACCTGATATACCATGCGCACAGCAACCGGCTTTATTGCCGGACCGGAAAGCCCGCCTGTTTTATTAGCCAGTGCAAAACATCTTTTTTGTACATTGATTTTCATTCCCGTCAGTGTATTGATCAGAGAAAGCGCATCTGCTCCCCCTGCTTCGGCTGCTTTAGCCATCACTGTAATATCTGTTACATTGGGACTTAATTTCATGATGATCGGCTGCTTTGCCCTTTTCTTTACTTCCCTGGTTATCTGTTCCACTGCTTTTGGATCCTGTCCAAAAGCAATACCGCCCTCTTTAACATTAGGGCAGGAGATATTAATCTCCAGCAGATCCACCGGCTCATTTGCAAGCCGCTCTACCACCTGGCAATAATCTTCTGTGGTTTTCCCACATACATTTACAATGATCTTTGTTGAAAACTTCTTTAAGAATGGTATATCCCTTTTACAGAAAGTCTCCATGCCCGGATTCTGCAGCCCTATGGCGTTAATCATTCCACCATAAGTCTCAGCAATACGGGGTGTGGCATTTCCGGCCCATGGTACATTAGCCACGCCCTTGGTCACCACCGCACCCAGGGTATTTAAATCCACAAATTCGCTGTATTCCGAACCGGAACCAAAAGTTCCGGATGCAGTCATAACAGGGTTTTTAAATTGCACCCCGGCAATTTCTACACTTGTATTAAACATAATTTCCTCCAGTAACGCATTTACTGCGTCTCAAATCCGGTATTGCGAAAGTGCTTTTCTTTCGCTTTTTCCTCCAGTGACGCATTTACTGCCACATCTTCTTATTTACAATTCAATTTCCGTTGATAAGAATACCGGTCCGTCTTTACAGATACGCTTATTGTGTACCTGGGAATGTTCGTCCAGTTCTTTTGACTGACATACACATGCCAGGCAGGCACCAATTCCGCATGCCATTTTCTCCTCTAGTGAGAGCCAGCATTCGATGCCGTTTTCCTCTGCGTATGATTTCAGCGCACGAAGCATTGGAGTCGGACCACATGCATAGATTACATCTGCTGTCAGTCCGTTTTCTTTGATTGCATCCAGTACATTCCCTCTGGTACCTGCACTGCCATCTTCTGTAGCGATATATACGTTTGCATGACTGTCTAAATCTCCGGTTAGGAACAACTCATCCCGGTAACCCACAATGACTTGTTTTTCCCCTTTTAATTCTTTTGCCAGCTGCACCATAGGGGGAATTCCGATACCTCCGCCTATTAAAAATGCTTTTTTACCGTCTTCCATACGATCCAGCGGAAAACCATTTCCCAGTGGACCCATAATTTCAATCTCGCTGCCATCTGTTAATTTTGAGAACTCATTGGTACCTTTTCCTACCACACGATAGACAATGCGAAGTGCATTTTTTTCTCTATCTGTTTCACAGATACTGATCGGCCTTGGCAATAGACGGCTTCCGTCCTTGCTGAATACCGAAATGAACTGTCCTGGTTTTGCATTTTCTGCTATCTGTTCAGAATCCAGCCACATACTGTAAACATCTCCAGCTATTTTTTCCTGACTGATAATCCTGCTTTTTTCCTTCATTTTTTCTGCCATGTTATTTCCTCTCTGACTCCAAAGCATATTTAAATATAACCCTTACATTTGCACGTGGTTGAAAAATCCTCTCCACAGATTGTAGGAATGATTTTCAAGCAGGCCCTATCCCCGGTTCTTTAAAGCGCCGTCAATATCAGCAACCATATCTTCTACGGCTGCCCTGGATGCCTCACCAAAATTTTCTGCACCGAATTTCGCATATTGCTCCTGTTTGTAGGCAGCAATGATTCCTCTGGAGGAATTCACGATGGCACCCAACCCATCTTCATTAAAGAAATGTACCAGATCTGCGCCTTTTCCTCCCTGTGCACCATAACCTGGAACCAGAATATAAGATTTTGGCATAATTTTACGAAGAACTTTTCCCATTTCCGGATAGGTGGCACCTACTACCGCTCCAATGTAGCTGTAAGAATCGCCCATACATTCTTCTCCCCACTGTGCTACTTTTTCGCCCACTAACTCATAGAGAGGTTTTTTGCCCACCAGCTGATCCTGGAATTCCCCGCTGGAAGGATTGGACGTTTTCACAAGGATGAATAACCCTTTTTTCTCTTCTTTGCACACATCGATAAACGGTTTAATTCCATCTGAACCCAGATAAGGATTTACGGTTGCGAAGTCTTCATCAAATGCGGTGTATGTTTTACTTCCAACCTGTACTTTTCCTAAATGCCCCACTGCATAAGCCGCAGATGTGGAACCGATGTCACCTCTTTTTACATCTCCGATTACTACCAGGTCTTTTTCCTTGCAGTAATCTACGGTCTTTTTAAATGCCTTCAGTCCTTCGATTCCAAACTGCTCATACATAGCGATCTGTGGTTTTACAGCCGGTATAATATCATAGGTATGATCCACAATTTCTTTATTAAACTGCCAGATTGCCTCAGCAGCCCCTTCTAAAGTCTCCCCGAACTCTGCATATGCCCTGTTTTTTATGTGCTCTGGAATATAGCCTAACATTGGATCTAACCCTACTACAATCGGTGCGTTTGTTTTCTGTATTTTGCTTATTAATTTCTGAATCATGCTTGTAAATCCTCCTGGTTTATCTGATTATTTATCCTTATATACGATCTCACCGTTACAAATAGTAACTTTAACCCTGCCGGATACTTTTCTTCCGTCAAACGGTGTGTTTTTTCCTTTTGATGCGAATTCTTTTTTATTGATAGTATAGACCTCTTCCGGGTCAATTAATACAATATCTGCAGCTTTTCCTTCAGCCAGAGAACCACGGTCCCCAAGTCCCACAATCTTCGCCGGATTATAGCTCATTTTTTCAGCCATCTGCATTGGCGTTATGATGTCCTTTTTCACAAGCTCCGTAATTGTCAATGCCACCGCTGTCTCCAATCCTGTAATTCCAAATGGGGCACGTTCTATGGACTTACCCTTTTCTTCTTCACTGTGGGGCGCATGGTCTGTGGCAATAACATCCATCACATTATTTTTTAATCCCATCAATAATGCTTCCTTATCCTCTTTCGTACGAAGAGGCGGATTCATTTTATAATTTGCGTCATTTTCCTTTATATCCCCGGATGTAAGTGTAAAATGATGCGGGCAGACTTCCGCCGTTACGCGGACACCGTCCGCTTTTGCCTCTTCCACCATTCTTACACTGTCTTTGGTGGAACAATGACAGAGATGAAGAGCCGCTCCTGTTTCCTTGGCCAGAAAAATATCTCTCGCCACGATAACGTCTTCCACGGCATTTGTAATTCCCTTTAAATGCATTTTTTTGGTATGGCAGTCTGCGTTTACAACGCCTCCTTCTACCAGATCAATATCCTCACAATGAGCAAGTACCGGTATATTCTTAGCTGCAGCAATCTGCATCGCTCTGCGGTAAAGTTTGGAATTCATAACTGATTTTCCATCTTCGCTGATGGCAGGTGCCCCCGCTTCAATCATTCCTTCAATATCAGCCAGTTCCGTTCCCTCCTGGCCTTTTGTAATCGCACCTACCTGAAGCACGTGGATTACCGAATTCGTCTTTGCTTTATTCATTACATAACGAAGTCTTGTTTTATCGTCGGTTACCGGTTTGGTATTCGGCATGGCAAGCACAGTTGTAAATCCGCCCTTTGCTGCGGCTAATGCACCGGACTCAACTGTTTCCTTGTAAGTATATCCGGGATCTCTTAAATGCACGTGCATATCGATCAGTCCGGGCATTACATAATAACCGGAAGCATCAATCGTTGTATCTGCATTTTCTTTCAAGTCCCTGCCTACTTTTTCAATCTTGTCACCTTCAATCAGGATATCACACTGTTCGTCCAGCTTCGTATCCGGGTCAATCACCCTGCCGTTTTTAATTAATATACTCATCTTGGGATTCCTTTCCTGCAACTATTCGAGCTTTAAAATTCCCGGAAATGATATGGTCAAATAATAACTGACCCATTCCCAGGACAACTGAATAATGGCTTTTCTCTTCCTTCCTGCTTTTTTATCATATTGCTGACAAAATCGCAGAATTTTCCATGATGGCTTTATTTTATCATAATCGACAATAAGCCGCAAGTAGTTACAAAAAAAAGCAAGAACCCCGTTTTCAGTGTTCTTGCTCCATTTTCTCTATTTTGTTTTCAGACTTTTAAATTTATTTTTATATTTTCTGGACATTAACTTTTTCTGCAGCTTATATTCTTTCTTATGCAGCCTGCCGATCTGTTTTGCATCAGCATCCAATACTTTCTTCATTTTGTCTGACTGCATCTTTGCGCTGTTTCTCACAGACAATGCAATAATCAAAACACCCAGAACTGCCTGTATAATAAGCACAAGCTTTTCTTCCATTTCCTCATTCAGCTTCATAACAATCTCCTTTGCAAATTATTTTCTTATTAATTATTTTTTTGTAATTATTTGCTTGTAATTAAATACTTGTAATTATTTACTTGTAATTATTTGGTTGTAATTATTTGCTTGTAATTATCTTGTTGTGCTTTCGAGATTCATCCACTCACTTCATTCGTAATCCTTTTAATAAAATTATGATAGCATTTCTCAAACGAAAAAACAAGGTGCCGCCACAGAATCTCCCATTGATCTTATAGCATATAAAATCATTACATCCGTGTTTTGCTGAAACTCTTATTTTCCTTGAAATCCCTACCCTGTCTTTGACAGTTGGAAAGCAATAAAAGTCTCTTACGCCGCATAAACAGGGCGTTTAGAGACTTTTTCTTTTATTCAAATTTGCGTACCTTTTTT
>OATB01000478.1_pt1 | contig 28103 bp, 28 predicted proteins | sample 1494941 | NCBI WGS metagenome assembly OATB01 (sample SAMEA2579931, study PRJEB22360) | human gut metagenome | reverse complement strand
CTTGCTCCTTGCTACTCCCAATAGCTTGGAGCACTTTTGCTATTTCTTCTGGTGTTCCTTTGATGATTAGTTCCATGGTTAGCCCTCCTTTCTAGGGTAGTTCGATTCCTAAAAGTTCTGCTAGTTGGGAAACTTGCGTGCCGACCAAATCTTGAAACTCATCAATAGTAATCGACGGTATAAATTTCGCTTGTACTAACTCATCTAGGTTTTCTAGCACGTCTTTAGCAGTTGGTTCTTCCACAGCTACACCGTGGTATTGGGCTTGTTCACACATTAGTTGGTAGACAATTTGCAGCTTTGTACCATTTAACTCAGCCAGCATTTCAGCCGTTTCTTCTGGTAGCATTGCTGCTAGTGCGTTTTTAATTGCTTGTTGTTGATCGGTCATTTAAATTCCTCCAATAAAAATGAAATATCATCCCCGTGTTTAAGCGCTGTTTCCGCTTGCTTGTCAGTGATTCTCAATTGATAAGTTTCAAAGTCTGACAGCTCTAAACTTTCTACAAAATCTTTTGCTTTTCCGAAGTCGATACTACGGATGTCTAAGTAACTTGAAACGTCATATCTAATGCCCAATTTTGTATAAATACCTCGTGTTAAATGACCCGCCTTTTTGGAAAACAATTCATTCGATACCTTTTTCCCGAACAGTGCATTGGTTAACTTCGCTGCTTGCTTGCCAACTACACTTTTTAATTTTCCTGATTGGCGACGAGTGATTTTGTTTTCATCTTTCATCAGTTCAAATTGTTTTTTCGTCTCGTCCCGCATCTCAACCATTTCATCTCTTACTTCAATAACAGCTGTGATGACTTCTTGCATTACTTTACTTTGGTCATCTTGTCGCTGTAGCGTAAACTGCAAGACTTCCAAGTCTTTATTCTCTTTGCTTAAAACTGGCGTGTTATCCATTGATAATCTCTCCTTCTATTATTTTTGCTTTTTCATTTGGAATAATCTTCCGCATTTCGCTTACCCAAAAATCGACGCTGTTAACAACTTCCGCAAGTCGATTCTTTGCTCCTGTGTCGTATAGCTCATTAATTAAAGGTTTAAACCGCAAGCTTGCCATCTTCGTGTCAAAAAACGTATCGATTTCTCGCATCAAATCATTAAATTCGATTGTTGCTTTCACTCGCTGTTCAATCGATTTTTCTTCTCGTTGCAAGGCTTTGATGTTTGCTTCAAGCGCTTTAGCACTTTGTGTATTTTGTTCTAGTAAATCGTATTGAATTTTTTTCATTTTCAAGTCGCTACGGACGGATGAGAGTTGCCTTTCTAATTGCTCGTTAGTAAGCTTTATCTTTTCGTAATCATCCGGAATTTTTTCCACGACAACTTTTTTCTCGATAACTTCCGGTTCTTGTTCGGTCAAACCATCAATCATTCTTGCTTGTGTGGCGATTTGTTCGTCTTTTGCTTTGAGTTGGCGTTTATATTCTTCGATTTCCCTAGTTGTTGCTTCGTCAATCGGCTTCACGCCTGTTTCTGTCGGTACGCCATGTTCGATTAAATTTTCACGTTCGTTTTCGGGTAGCAATCCTAACTGACGTGTTTTGTGTTTGCCGTAAGAAGCGAGCGCTCGCTCGTAATCACTTCCCCAACTTTGAGCAATTTGAATTCTTTCGTTGATAGTTCGTTTAGAGTAACCAAAATAATTTTCGGTATATTCTTCAAATTCAGAACACCCTAATTCCAAAAATAGTTTTTCATCTCTAATCTTTTTAACTTCCATCAAAAATTTATAAGCGTATTGTTCAGATACGTTGTAATAAGATTTTGCTTTTTCATGTGTTTCTCTAGCAAAAACTTCTTTCGATACCTCGTTCACTATTCGACCTCCTTTATTTAGTTTGGTTGCTTCCCTTTAACTTTTACGGTTAAACCGTAATTAGGTGGTAAAAAAATGATGTCATTATAATTGACACCGGTTTGTTCCGTAATTCTTTCGATTACAGGAACGTCTGGAAATGTCTTGTAGTTTTCATAGTTGTACCACGTATCTTTAGACACTCCGATTAATTTTGCCATTTCGGGCTGGGTTAAGCCCAAATTGACACGTAAAGCCTTCAAAGTCACCTTCATGTTTTTGCCTCCTTTCGTTTATAAACTTATATTACTACGGTTTAACCGTAATGTCAAATAGTTTTACCGTAATTTTTTATATTTTTTTGAGGTTTATCTATTTACAACGTTACGGTTTTAACGTAAAATATTATGTATAAAGTAGAAGGGGGAATTCAAATGGGCGGGCTTGGAAATAAAGAAATTATGGCAAGAAATATTTCTAAATATATGGATAAAATGGGCGTCGACAGAAATAAGCTATCGTCTGATTTAGATATAAAATACACGACTTTAACCGATTGGATAAATGGAAAAACATATCCCCGAATTGATAAAATTGAGTTATTAGCTAATTATTTTGGAATTTCTAAATCTGATTTAGTTGAAGATGCTAGTCAAAACGAATCTAAGATAATCAACTTAAAACAGGTAAAAGAAATGAAATCCATTCCAATTCTTGGTGACATTGCCTGCGGAGACCCAATCACAGCCGAGGAAAATATCCAAGGTTATCGAGACGAAGTTGCTGATACACTACCGACTGGCAATTTGTTTTATCTCCATTGCAAAGGTGATAGCATGGCCCCCACCATCCCAGATGGCGCTTATGTCCTAATCAGACAACAGCCAGATGTGGAGGACGGCGAGATTGCAGCAGTCCTTGTTAATGGTGACACAGAGGCTACCCTTAAACGTGTCAAACGCCAAGGAAGCTTGGTGATGCTGATGCCAGACAATCAATCGTACGATCCCTATGTTGTAACACCTGATAATCCAGCGAGAATCTTAGGCAAGGCGCTTAAAATGAGTGCTGACCTATAAAAAAATACCCCAGTCGGAGTTGGCGCTCCGGCTAGGGTTACTCATTTATGAGAATATCGTATATTAATTATAACAAAGAAATGAGGAGTGTAAATGAGAAAAATTGTTTTGAGTTTGTTAGTTGGTTCGGCTTTGCTCCTTGCAGGTTGCAGCAATTCAAACAACGCAAGCGAGACGAAAGAAACATCGGAAGTTACTTCTTCCACCACAAAACAGTCGGAAACAAAAGAGTCAACTGCGCAAACATCGACTTCTTCATCAGAAGAAAAAGCTGAACAAGAAATTGCTAAAGAAGCCAACGATAGTTATCAATCAATCCTTACTGCCTACACAAAAAAATTACAGCAAGCTACACCAGGGCTTATCGAAGAATATAATCAAGAAGCGGCACAAAATCAAAATGGATTGGAAGGATTGGCTGCTATTTCAAATAGCAAGGTTGAGGACTTAGCTAAAATATCCAATGAAGGCATCTCAGAAATGGCTGAAATCCATTTAACAAAAGGATCTGGAAAATATGAAGATTATGAAGGCTGGTCATCCAAATTAATGGATGTTTACACGGTTGAATCAAATAAAATTATGGATGCCTATTTAGCATCAACCATGTCTGGATCTGATGTTGAAACTGCGGATACTATTCCCCATGATTTTAATAACTACAATGACCAAAATAAACCTACTTCTAATACAGGAGACGGTCAACAAACGCAGTATAGCTATTCTTCTGTAGCACAAGAAGAATACACCACCGTTCAAGATGGTGAAGGTCCTAATCAAGTAGCTGCTCGTGTCGGAATTTCGGCGGATCAATTATTTGAATTGAACGGTATGGATCCTAATAATTTCATGATGTATCCAGGTCAACAAGTACGTGTCAAATAACACAAAGCACGCCCCTCCTCCACAGATAGGCGTGTCAGCAATAAACGGCTAGGCTTATTAGCTACGCCTATTGTATCAAAGAAAGCGAGTGGATTCAATTGGCGAAATTTGAACAGTACATCTTAAAAGACGGACAAAAACGTTGGAAATTCCAAACCTATTTAGGCATTGATCCAACAACCGGGAAAGAAATCAGGACCACTCGACGCGGCTTTAAAACACAACGTGAAGCTAAATTAGCTGAAGCGCGCATTCAAACAGAATACGAGCAGGATACTCTGAAAAAAGATGCTCCTAAAACGTATCGAGAAATTTATGATTCGTGGCTGAGTGAGTATGAAAAAACTGTGGCCAGTTCTACCCTGTTGAAAACAGAACGGATTTTTAAAAACCACATTCTTAAAGAGTTTGGCGATATCTATATTAAAGAGATCACTCCACTAAAAATCCAAGAAGTAGTAGACAGCTGGTCAAAGAAGTATACGACTGTTACTAAAATGATCAACTACACTGGATTAGTCTTTAAATACGCGATTCGATTTGGCTACATCGATCGAAATCCTGTGGACGCAATCGTCAAACCTAAAACGAAAAAATACAAGCAACGCGATACTGAGTTTTTTTATGATAAAAAAGAGTTGAAATTATTCTTTTCTGAATTAGAAAAATCGCCGAATCTACGAGCGAAAACGTTCTTCCGTTTACTGGCTATGACCGGCATGCGGAAACAAGAAGCTGCCGCCTTGCAGTGGAAAGATATTAATTTTCGCACGAAAACAATCAACATTGAAAAAGCTGTGACTCGTACTGCTGCCGGCTTAGAAATCGGTAAAACAAAAACGGTAGGATCTACGAGAGTCATATCGATTGATGATAAGACGCTTGATGCATTGATAACCTGGATAATAGATCAATCACCTCAAAATGATACCTATCTAATTTTTGGTACTGAAACAAATTCTATTATGGGATTAGATACACCACGCAAGTGGTTACTTGCTATCCAGGACAGAATGGACAAAACGGCAGGCAAAAAACTTCCACGGATCACTACGCATGGTTTTCGTCATACTCATGTCAGCCTACTCGTAGAAATGGGCGCAACTTTAAAGCAAGTGCAGGATCGGCTTGGCCATGACGACGCGCAAACGACTATGAATATCTACGCTCATGTTTCCAAAACGTCTCGTGAACAGTTGGCAGATACATTCAATCAATTTATCGATTTTTAGCACGTGTCGTATTCAATGACGTATTCATTATTTAAAATACATTGATACATTAGCGATTTTGCGACTCCCGCCGTCTCCATTATCTTTATCGATAATTTTAAAAAAAAGACTGAAATCATTTAAAATGATTTCAGTCTTTTTTGTCGATTATTTTTTACCACGTATCTTCCTGTTGTTTAGAAAAACTTCTTTGACTTTCTTTAACCTTTAATAAGAAAAAAGGAAAGCTCAGTTTTTACTAGCCTTTTCTTTGTAGTGGATTTTTAACGAGACGATAGTGAATTGCAGATCCATTTATATCAAAAATCCCCACTTACAACAACTTTTCCTAACATATGACCTGTTTCAACATCCTTTGTGGCCAGCTTTAAATTTTCGGCATTAATGCCGGTATCATAAATTTTGCTAACAGTAGGAATCACAACTTTTTCATCTGCTAGTTTTGCAATAGTTTCTAAAGCCGCCCCTTGTGAGTCAATTTCATAGCCAAAGTCAGTTTTAGCAAACATATACTCCCAGTCAAATGAAACGGATTTGTTTTTCCATTCCCCTAGGTCCAAAGATTCGTTGATTCCTACAATCGTGCCGACATGAGCAAAAGGTTTGACCAGCGGTTTAATAATCTCCAAATACTTCGTGATGTCGAACAAAACAGCAATATAGTCAAAAGTAACAGTTCCGATTTCTTTGAGTTGACTTTTAAGTTCATGATGATAATCAAGAGGATAATCAACACCAACTTTTTTCAACCAATCAAAATTTTTAGGATTTGAAGTGGCATAAACTTCTAAGCCTACCCATTTTGCTAGTTGATTTAAAATCGAACCTACTCCGCCAGCACCGTTAATTACCAAAATAGACTTTCCCTTGGCAGAATCTTTGTGAGGCATAATATTAAATTTATCAAAAAGCAATTCATAAGCAGTCAAAGAGGTTAATGGTAATGAAGCTGCTTCTTCTTTGGTCAAATTTTGAGGGGCTAAAGCGACAATCCGTTCATCTACAAGTTGATATTCTTGATTACTACCATGTCGTGTCGTTGTGCCAGCATAAAAGACTCGATCCCCTATTTTAAAATTCTTTACTTCATGGCCCACAGCAATTACCTCACCCACAGCATCAAACCCCAACACCCGAAGCGCATTGCTTTTGGGTGCGGTTTGCCGCAATTTTGTATCGACAGGATTGACAGATAGCGCCTGCACATTAACTAATAAATCTCTTCCAACAGCTGTAGGAACTACTTCTTTGACATCAAGAAAACTTTTGGGATCTTCAATTGGTAATCCTTCAAAAAAACCAATTGCGTGCATCATTTTTGTTTCTGACATTTTCATCAGCCTCCTAAGTATATTATTGAATTACATCATATATATCCCTTAATTGTTGGCGTTTTTTCTTTGGAATTTCCTGGTCTTTATAGCCAAAGCCTACCATATAAGAAACACCAAATTTTGCTGGATTAACATATCCATTTTCTGCTAAATACTGATCTACGCACTTTTTATTAAAACCTTCAATTGGGCAGCTATCGATATTTAAATAGGCTGCCGTGGTCATCATGTTGGCTAATGCAATGTAAGTTTGCTTAGACGCCCAGTCAAACAGTGCCCCCTCTGAATTTAAATCAAAATCATTTTTTTGAAAATTATTGAAGAAGATTGTTTGAGGAGAATCTGCTGCATAAGGCACTTCGAACACCTCTTCTACCATATGTTTAACATGTAAACTATCGCCTGTTAGATTCTTTCGCGCGAGGACGATTAAAAAATGGCTTGCGCCGTTTAAGCTATTGCGCGCTCCCCAAGCAATATCTTGTAGTTCGTCTTTTACTTGTTGCTTATTAACTAAGAGAAATTTCCAGGGTTCATAGCCAAATGAACTAGGCGAGAGACGCCCAGCTTCAATGATTGTTTCCCAGTCTTCTTTACTGATTTTCTTCGTTTTATCAAATACTTTTGTAGCAAAACGGCGTCTGTGAATATTTAAAATTTCTTCTCTTTTATTCATACAATTCACTCCTTATTTCGATTTAGCAGGCTTTTTTCCAATAAAAATTCGAAATAGACTATAGGGTTTTTCACGTAAATCTTTCCCGTAGTGAAAACCGGCTTGGCGTTGCAATTGATTGCTAGTAAAATACAGATACTCATCTGGACTGATTGAAAGTGTGTCGGGCCATAATATCCGTGAATCATGAGCGATAGTCTCCATGGTACCGTCCGGATAAATTGCTCGAATGCTGTTATTTTCATAATCTCCAGCATAAATCGTACCATCGATTGCTGTAATCATTCCATCAGACGCCCCTTTTTCTCCCCAATCTTTAACATAAGATTCTAGTGCTTCATCTGCTACTAAAGGATCAAAAATAAGATCTGTTTTGAGGGAATAAAGATGACGACTTGACAGCGGACTATAATAAAGTACGTCGCCATCAGGTGATAATGCAATACCGTCAGCCGCGACTTGCCATGGGGCGGTTTTCCCATCTTTTGTACGGTTCATCAAAATTTCCCCTTCAACTTTTGGAATAAAATTAGAATCCACAGCCGTTGAAGGTGTTCCATCCAATATTCGAAAGGCGTTCCCAGTATCCAACTCAACCACGATGATGGCACCGGGTCCTGTAATGGAAGAATCGGTAATATAAGCCACGCCTTCTTTACCACGACGAAGATCAATACGTACATCATTTAAATAAGTCGAATCCAATACTACGTCCTGCGAAAAGGTATAAACACGTCGAATAGTGTTGCTAGCTAAATCCACCGCTACCAACTTCGCAGCACCTTCAATCGGTACATCAAAATTTGGTGCCGCTGTATCTAGAACCCATAAAGTTCCTTGTCCATCAGCCACAATACTTTGAACACTCAAAAAACTTTTTTCGGGTTTTGTTGCATCAAAGGTATTGGCTTCTTTACTAGGATAAGCAAGCAACTGACCATCAACAATTTCTACAACGGTAGCTTGAACATTATCGCCCCATTCAGGAAAATTGATAAAAACTCTTCCTTCCTCACTCACACTCACACCAGTAGGCATTTCTTCATAAAATGCGTGTACTTGTTCTAATTGACCCCAATTTTTTTCTTTCGCTATCTCCATCATAATCCTCTTCCTTTCATTTAGCACCTAATAGAATCCTTATTAGTAAGTAATCTGATTTGAAACTTGACACGTTCTCATTTGTACAGCCATCATAAAACCAAGGACGATAAATGTAAATTAGGGAATTTTTTTATACCTCAAATTTTGAATTATCACTTAATTGCAATTTTAGAAGTTAAAATAATAGACGCATATATTTGATTGTGATAAAAAAGTGATATAAAAAATACTCGTTTTTCTAAAGGAGGATAAGAATGCAACGCAAAATTTATAACTGTGTCGAAGGTTGCTCTGTTGAGTCAACCCTGCAGCTAATTTCGGGAAGATGGAAAAGTGTTTTGTTGTATCATATGATTTATGGTGGGGATTACCGTTACAATGAATTGCAAAAAAAGATTCCGGGCATTACACGGAGAATGCTTTCATTACAATTAAAAGACTTGGAAAACGATGGCTTGATTGTCCGTCAAGTTATTCAAGAAAAGCCACTGATGGTCTCATATCGCATTACCGAATACGGTGAATCTTTAAAACCGATCATCTCTATGTTGCAGCAATGGGGAGACCATTATAATCAGTTAAATAAAGGGCAGTTAGAAGAAGAGAACCTGCTTAATAAGTAGAAGCTTTCCTGTTTTTATTCCATAGTAGTCTAAACAAAAACAAGTCCCAGCTTGTACACTTCATTTTAATTAATCCATTTTTTAAATTTTTCTATCGATTTTTCGATATTTTTTTGGCTGTTATTGTTTTGTCATTTTTGTCTTAAATCTCCTCAAACTGTAAAAAAAGTTCATCATCATGTAATAGCCGCTCATGTTAATATTTGACAAAGGAGGTTTTCGCTTTGGAAAAACTATTTTTTGCACCTTTTAACTGGCTTTATGCGCTATTATCTTGAAATAAAAAATGCTTCAAAAAGCAGCGGCAATTTACCAGCTACTTTTTGAAGCATTTTTGATTTTTAGATTCCTGTTTTTTCTAAAAATCTTTTACCTCTTAACTAAAGAAACATTCTACTTCTGCTTTTCCATATACTTCTGAATATTTCACAACTACTTTTCCAAAGCGTTCTTGAATTTCATCATGATCAACCAAATCATATTTTTCAACGCTTAATACCAAACAATTTTCTAACTTTTTCACAACTTCGCCAATCACCCGTCGTTGTAACCCCACTGGTTTGCATTCGTATACGTGTCCTAAATTAATATTATCTTTATTCATCGCGACTCCTTTTATAACCATTTTTTAATTATTTTGTAATATAAATATATCATTATTTAATGCTGTTGCCAAGTATTTTTAACAAAAAATCAAAAAAAAGCTGAACGACTCGAGCAGCTTTCAAGTAAGACGATAAAATTTTAATAAATTGCTCTTCTAAATTATCAAAATTTCCGCTTATGGCTATAGAGAGTTTATTGGCAGACTAAATACTAATGACATTGATATATCGATTCTATCCTCTGTAGAAAATATCAATTTCTTTACCTACAAAAAAAGTGCTGACATTTTGTCAGCACAGGTTTATTTCATTAGTAATTGCGCATATTCTTCTAAAAATTTTTGATCAATTTCATCATAACTATCTGTTTTACTACTATCTAAATCTAGAACACCAATTAATTCGTCATTCTTTACTAAGGGTACAACAATTTCTGACATTGCTGCTGAGTCACAAGAAATATAATTTTCATACTCTTTGACATTGCCGACAATCACAGTTTGACGTTTTTGGGCGCTTTCCCCACAAACCCCTTTACCCATTTGGATACGGGTACAAGAAACACGTCCTTGAAAAGGCCCTAAAATTAACTGATTTTCTTTAAAAAGATAGTAGCCAGAAAAGACAGTATCGGGAAATGTTTCTTTTAATAGTGCTGATGAGTTCGCCAAATTTGCAAGTAAGTCATCTTCAATTTCAAGTAATCCTTTTTGTTGTAACAATAATAATTCATAAGCAGCTGTTTTTTCTTCTTTTGTAAAAGCCACACGCATCACCTCTTGGTGGGATTATACTCCAAACTGTTATGAAATGCTGCTATAAAATGAGAAGAATTACAAAAATTTTAGCAAACGCAATTTGTGACAGTTTTCAAAATTTTGTGTAGGATAAGCTAGGAGGTATGTACATGAAAAAATGGATTAAAATATTTTTAGCACTCATTAGCATTTTTCTTTTCGTCATAGTGGGTTACTTGGGGTATGTATTTTTAAGTTATCATCGTCTCCCTGATAATCAAAATTTGGCGGTTAAAACACAACAGGTCGGTAAATTAGAAACTGGTAAGCAGTATCGGGCTTTAACATACAATATTGGTTATGCTTCTTATCCCCCAACATATAGTTTTTTCATGGATGGTGGTACCCAGTCGCGGGCTGATAGTAAAGGGATTGTATATCGCAATCTGGGTGGGATAACTAAAACAGTAAAAAGTCAAAACCCTGATTTGATTTTCTATCAAGAAGTTGATGAAAATGGAGATCGCTCCTATCATGTCAATGAAGTGAGTTTTTTACAACAAAAATTTGGGAATTATAATTCGGTTTATGGCGTAAATTATGACTCTCCCTATCTCTTTTATCCTTTCACTAAGCCCATTGGGAAAACAAAATCTGGGTTAGTGACATTAAGTAAGAGCTCTTTAACCAGCGCTAAACGTTATCAACTGCCTATTGATAGCGGTGTGACCAAAATTCTTGATTATGATCGCGCCTTTACAGTCGCAAGAACACCGGTTAAAAACGGCAAAGATTTGGTGGTGATTAATATCCATCTCTCAGCTTATACCAAAAATAAGGCTGTTCAAACGGCACAATTAAAAAAACTAACGGACTTTTTAAGCAAGGAATACCAAAAAGACAACTACGTTTTAGTTGCAGGAGACTTTAATCATGATGTTTTAGGAAATGCACCGTTTGTTTTTGGTACGAGCAAAGAACCTTTAACTTGGACACATCCTTTTCCCAAAAATCAATTACCATCAGGATTTCATATTCCTACAGAAAATTTAGCAACTGCTAAAATTCCTTCTGCACGAAACTTAAATGAAGCTTATCAAAAAGGTCAAACATTTGTTACTTTAATAGATGGCTTTATCGTATCAGATAATATTGCGGTCAAAAAAGTAGCTGTAGTAGACACAGGATTTGACTATTCCGATCACAATCCAGTTACCTTAGATTTTCAATTAAAATAAGCAAAAAAAGCGTGAAATTCAATAAGAACTTCACGCTTTTTCTTTGATTTTAAGACATCGAACTGTTGACTTCCTTTTTTTCAATTAGTTCACTCACTTTTTCTTGAATCAAAAATGTATTTTGCCAAGACAAATAAGAATCAATATGAAGCACCGGTATTGCATTACTCATTTTTAAATCTTCGGTAGTTAAAATTAAATCATAAGCATCAAAACTATCCCAAATAGCCTTTTCTTCTTGATTTCCTTCTATAATTTCAAAACTACCGTATATTGTTTTCTTTATTTGCATTGCCAAATAGTTTTCAGCAGTAGGCGATAGACTGGAGAGTAATAAAATTTTGATTTTCTGCTGACCTAATGCTATGCGTTCCATCCAATCCGGTACAGAGGTTAATAACCAATATATATAAGCAATTACAAAGTCTTTTTCCAAATAAAAATAGTATTGCGTCGCAACTGATTCTACTAATTTTGTAATTTTGGCAACTCCTAATGGATAACTTTTCGCCATTGCTAAAACAAAATCTTCTTTATTTAAGTGAAGAATATTGATACACGTCCCTGCTGTTGCATATAAAAAAGAAGAATTTTGCAAGGTACAAATAAGTTGCACTTGCTCTTTTGGCATTAATGGTCGGATAAAGAGGTCATTCAATTGTTTCACGAGTTCTTCATGAATATCAAAATGTATTTTACTCCGTTCGTTATTTGCTAAGGCATATTCCAATTGATTATCACTAAAAATCAAACTATCACTGTATAAAAGCCAAAGCGAATCTTGGCAGTTCCTTATATCATAGGACACCCCAAAAGTCTCCTTCACGATATCTCGGCATTCAAAGAAAACTTCATCTGTAGGCAGCTGGATAAAATTATTTTGTAATTGCCATTTTGAAAAATGATGATGATTCTTTATACGCCATAAACTAATGTATAAATTATAAACTAAACGATGAATAAAAATGTGTTTAGCGGGAAAATTATTTTTTTCCAAAAAAGCTTTCACAAAGTCGATGAGTACGCTTTGATGATTCTCAGCTATAGTTGGTAAACAAATTTCTCTTTGCAAGTTCTTTTCAGAAAAATAGCGATAATACAGCTGCCTAATCACACTTTCTTTACCTTCTAATCGTAAGGGACGATGTTTTAGTTCAATTTCAGCTTCTTTTAGCACAGTTTGAATCTTCTTTAAGTAACGTTGGGTATTGGAAACACTCAAATACAATTCGCTAGCTAAATCCGTAATATTTTCATGTTGCTCGTAAAGCAATGCTTCAAAAATTTGAAACTCAGCTGAACGTTGTAAAAATTCAGAATATAAGCGACTAATTGGCGCCGATTTTTGCATCTTAAGTTGGTATAAGCCTTTATATTTCGCAATTTGTGAAATGTCTTGTTCTTCATTAACCAAACGAATATCATTCAATAAAACAGGTAATGAACATTGCAATTCTTTCATCAACTGATCGGCCGGTAGCCCTTGTTTATTCGCATAGAGTAATTCTAACAATTGTAAATGTCGTAACATACTTTTATTTAATAATGTTCTCAAATTCATCAAATCGCCCCTGACCAGATTTATTTCTATTTACTTTCTCATCTCAGATTAGCAAAATACGATCATTTTTCAATCATCCTGTATCAAATATTAAAAGAGCCCCCATTTATGAGATTTCGATTCCAACAAAAAAAAGCCATTGAACGGCACCAAACCAAAAATGGAAGTAACTTTCATTTTGGTTTGGAACTTGATTCATCAGGCTTTTAACAGCTAAATGGCTCTTAAAGTTAAACTTTCTACTAACCTATTTAATTGTAACATTAATTTATTTTCTTGCTTCACTTCCAAGAAACGACGATGGGTCATCACACTACCAACAAGAAGTAAAAAATACTGCTCTTGGAGCTGTCTTTGTTCTTTTTCCTCCAGATGACATAATTGGGGATCTGATTGAATCAGCTCGCAAAAAAATTGTTGTGAAATATCTTGAATAGCAGTACAAGTTGTATTTTTCTTTTTCGGATGAAAAAAGATATGTAAAAATAAGTCATAACATTTCTGGTTGTAAATAACAAAATGTTGGGCAAAATCCGCCAAGACTTTGGGATTTTGAAACTCTTTTTGAAAGTCTTGATGGAGTTTTACGTAATAATTGGCTACAAGCGCCTGTTTAAGATCTCGCATTGAATCAAATTGTTTATAAATTGGTTGCGTGCTCATTTTCATATAATCAGCCAAATTACGGGTCGTCAGTTCATCAAAGCCATATGTCTGAACAAATTTTGCGGCTTTATCTAGGATCATTTTTTTCGTAAATTTTGTTTTTCTCATATAACTCCCCCTTATCTAATAAAATTTTAACAATTTATATGAAATAAAAGTTTTGATTTTTTTTACACCTCTGTAAAAAAATAGAAAAAGACGGCCGTTTTATTTCCAAAATACCTAACAAAAACCCCTTCACAATGACATTTGTGAAGGGGTTTACTTTTAACCAAGATGGCCTATTTTCATTTGCTGGTTTTTAACATAACGTAAAATTTCTTGAATATTTAATTCGGGATGAGAAACATTGATATAAAACAGCTGTTCATTTTGGATTAAATCGCCTATTTCATAATTACTTAATACAATATCAAATTCACTATCCCGGTTCCACGCAGTAGCATACAAATTGGGATACTTGTTGAGTTCATATAAATAATAATTTGTCATTTGACGAGCTAATAATTGATTTCCTACATAATAAATCCCAACGCGATACAAAGCTTCTTTTTCTTCCTGTAAATAAAGAAAGGCGCGGCCCAGATCCCCTTTTAACGGATCTTTAATTTTTTGATGATTAAACAGCTCGGGAAAGTTAGTTTCTAAAGCCAAAACAATTTTATCAAACTGATTTTTTTGATTGATCGCATCCAACTCATCTAAATAGCGATTAAAAAAGATTGTTTGATCCATCATAATGTGTCCTTTTAACAAAATGTTTTGCCAAATCGATTTAAGTACATTGTAGACAATATAATCATTTTGCGTCGCCGAAACTTCTGATAAAGCTAAAAAGGATTGAACAAAGCGATGACTTATAAAATTATTGCACCGGCCTAATTCATTCAACTCTCTAAATAATAAAGAATCAGAAGATGAAAAATGATGACTCATGAAAAAACAAACCAAGCGACTGACTTCAGTATCATAGTGGGCAGGAAAATAAGCCAAGTGTTTTTGGCATAAATTTTTCAAAATTGTAAAACTTTTTATTCCACGGATACCCGCTACAAAACTTTGGCGGTTTCCTAAATTGCGAATTTCTTCCACAAACGCTGCTTCATTAGAAAAACGATCTTTTTGCCCTTCTGTACGAATTTTTACCACCCATAAATATAATGTTAATTCATGTAAAAAGCAGTGATTAACTCGAATCTCCAGTAATTCTTCCAAGTCTGTAATAAAGGCTACTGGTAATAACTGCGTTTGCAGATGCTCAATTTTTTCGACAGGGAGTGTATGGAAAAATAAAGAACTAAAAAAATGACGAATTTGGATTTCTGAACCATGGATTTGGTTATTTTTTATCACTAAATCAAACTCAGCTAACAATTTATTTAACTCTCTTATTTCAGCATAATAAGTTGCTATACTTAGTCCATTGGAATCACAAAAATAATTCACATTCACATTTTCCTGAAAAAAGATTTCTTTTAAGATTTTATATTTGCGCGAATACAGCATCAAATATCTTGTCATAAAGCTTAAATTTTGCGTTAAATCAATATGTAGCTGGTATTCGTGGTTCGACGTCGTCAGTTGAAAACCAGACATATTTTTAAAAATTTCTTGAATATCTGCCACTAATTTTAACAAAGTGGGTCTCGTTAATGCCAGTTTTTGTGAAACCTCTTTTTTGGTGGCATGATTTCCTTTTTGGGTAAGATAGCGGAGAAACTCCATAATTTTTTTGTCCCAATCATTTAGAAGTTCTCTTCTGTACATGGTATAACCTCTTCTCTAGTCTTAAATTGACGGCACGTAACTCCCTGGTCAATTCAAAACAAGGTCATTATAACATAGCAACTAAAACAAAATTTCTAAAAATTGATAAAAAAGAAGAAATATCGTAATATTTTTAGCAAAAAAAGCTTAAAAAATTGGTTTCTGTCAAAATTATTAAGAAGATAAATTCCTATATTTTGCTTTTTCGAAGAATATCTTTCTAAAATGCTTAAAAAGACTACCTCCATAAAAAGGTAGATTGCTTCGACTCGACTGTGGAGAATTCTAAAGTATTTGTGAAACAATACTAAAAATATCATTTCATGATGGCTTTGTCTGCTCAAAAATATTATTAATCCTTAGTAAAATTGATTATTTTATTTTTCGCTAGAAAAATATAAAAATATGTGTGAAACATTTTTATCAAAAAAATAAGGTTTTGAAGTTTTAAAAAATTAGTTTTTTCGTCTAATTTTTTTACCTTCAAAACCCTATTTTCTTACTATGCTTGTGTATCAATAACAGCCTCTGGATTTTCTAATACATTGCGATCGATTTCTTTAATTCTAGTGGAAGTCACAATTCCAGCGACCATTGCATCGCTAACATTAATTGCAGTTCGTGCCATATCAATTAGCGGTTCTACAGAAATAACTAATCCAACAATGGCAATTGGGAGATTCAGCGCACCTAAAACAATTAAAGAAGCAAATGTCGCTCCACCCCCGACACCTGCAACGCCAAATGAACTAATGGTTACTACTGCCACCAGCATTAAGACAAATTGCAAACTGAAGATATCTATACCCGCACTCGGCGCTACAATTGTTGCTAACATCGCAGGATAAACACCGGCACATCCATTTTGGCCGATAGATATCCCAAAACTAGCAGCAAAGTTAGCTGTAGCGTCATCCACACCAAAAGCCTTGGTTTGTGTTTCAATATTTAACGGCATCGCGCCAGCTGAGGAACGAGAAGTAAAAGCAAAACTTAAAACTGGTAATGCTTTTTTCAAATAAGTCATCGGACTAACTTTGACAAAACTTAAGACTAAAAGATGAAGGAGCATTACTACAATTAAAGCACTATATGAAGCTAGGATAAATTTACCTAAATTGACAATTGCAGCAAAATTACTTGATGCTAAAACATTTGTCATCAAAGCAAAAACGCCATATGGTGTCAAACGTAAAACCAACGTTACAATTCGCATTACAATTTTATAAAGACTATCCATTAATTTTGCAAAAAAATCTGCTTCTTTTGGTGCTTTTCTCTTCACGCCAAGATAAGCCACTCCCACAAAAGCAGAGAAGATAACAACTCCAATTGTACTTGTAGCTCTAGTACCGGCTAAATCAGCAAATACATTTGTAGGAATAAAGGACAATATTTGTTGCGGAATGGATAAGTTTTGTACTTGTGTCTGACGTTCTGCCAGCTCGGCTATCCGTGCTGATTCGGCTGCACCTTGTGTGAAAGAAGCGCCATCCAGATTGAACAAAACAATACTTGTATATCCGATTAAAGCAGCAACTGCTGTTGTTGCGAGTAGAGTTGCCAAAACAGTAAAACTGATTTTTCCTAATTTATTGCTTTCTTTCATCCGTGTAAATGCACAAACAATCGAAACAAAAACAAGTGGCATAACCAGCATCTGTAAGAGACTGACATAACCATTCCCGACAATTTGAATCCATTCCAAAGCGCCAGTTACGACCGCGTCTTTTGTACCAAAGACTAATTGTAGTGCTCCGCCAAAAAGAATACCGACAAAAAGTGCTACAAAAACGCGAGTTGAAAATTTCAAGTGTTTTTGCTGTTGTCGCCAAAAAACATAAAGCAACGCAGCAAACACTACCAATACAGCAATAATTAATAAAGTCGTCATCATATACCCCCAAATAATTCCATTAACATCACGTTAAGATTCATCTTTTTTCTTTTTTAAAAGAAATCCGATTTACTTATTATAAGTTAGTTTACTTTATCTGTCTTTTATTATGACTTATGAAAGCGCATCGATTTTCAGATGGCGGATATGCAACCTTGTATTGCTCTTTTGAAAAAAGTATCACGATAGAAAAGCGCTTCTCTATTTACAACCAATACGCTAAATGGAGAAGCAAAAGCTGCATAAAAAATGCAACGAATGGCTTAACTCTCAAGCAATAAGATGAATATTTTGATAAATTGTCTTTCAAATTTCTTAAAATTTTAGCTTATTGTCGTAGAGAGTTTGTTCATAAAGCTAGACATCAAGAATCTGGCTAAATCAGTCTTATCCCTTGTGAAAATCCTATAGTTCTTTTGATTATGAAAAAGCACGCTACCTTAATGGTAACGTGCCACTATTATATTTGGAAAAAGTTATACCAAAACCATATGGTCACTTTTTTTCTTAGCGATTGCAGCCTTAGCGCAGGCTAAGCGGGCTTGCGGAATTCGAAATGGTGAACACGAGACATAATCTACGGGTAATGTTTGAATAAATTGAATAGAAGCTGGGTCGCCTCCTACTTCACCACAAACGCCAATGGAGAGGCTTTCTTTTTCCTCCTTCCCTTTTTCAGAAGCAAAACGCATTAATTTCCCTACTCCTTCAGCATCTAAATGTTGGAAAGGATCGCTTGGTAATATTGCGTTATGAGTGTAGGTTGATAAAAATTTATGCGCATCATCTCGTGAATAACCATAGGTCAACTGCGTTAAATCATTTGTGCCAAAACTAAAGAAATCAGCAATTTGCGCCAACTGGTCAGCAATTAGACAGGCTCTAGGAATTTCAATCATCGTTCCAATTTTAAAAGGCAAATTCATGTTTGAATCTTTAAACTGCGCTTCAATAACTGCCAAACAACTTTTTTTAATTAGACTCAGTTCTTTGACTGTACCCACTAAAGGAATCATAATGTGAGGAATAATTGTAATTTTTTCCTTTATAGAAATTTCAATAGCCGCTTCTATGATAGCACCTACTTGCATTTGGTAGATTTCTGGTCTGGTGATACCTAAACGAACGCCTCGCAGACCTAACATTGGATTTATTTCTGCTAATCTTTGCGCTTTTGTCAGGACTTCTTGACTGTTTATCGCTAAGTCTTGTGCGATTTCGCGCAATTCTTTTTTTTCTTGAGGTAAGAATTCATGTAAAGGAGGATCCAACAAACGAATCGTACAGGGCAACTCACCTAAAATTTGATACATTTGGCAAAAGTCAGCCTTCTGTTCTTCTTTCATATAGCTCAAGGCTTCATTTACTTTATCTGGATTATCTGCCAATATTAATTGTCGCATCATTTTTAGCCGATTTGCTTTAAAGAACATGTGCTCTGTTCGAGCTAATCCAATTCCTTTTGCTCCTTTTTTAACCGATTCTTTTATATCGCGTGGTGTTTCGGCATTACCATAGACCGCCAATGTAGATTGTGAATCACAAATTTTCAGTACTTTTTCCAATACTGCCGAAGTGGTGGCTTCGTTTAACGGCAATTTACCGCGATAAACGCGCCCACTACTTCCATCCACTGAAATGACATCTCCTGTTTTTAATTGCCCTTCTGCAAAATATGCCACTCCTTGACTTTCATCTACTTGCAAAGCTTCACAGCCAACCACACAACATATTCCCATCCCTCTTGCTACCACAGCGGCATGAGAAGTCATACCGCCGCGGGAAGTGACAATGGCTTCACTTACACTCATGCCTTCAATATCTTCTGGGGAAGTTTCATTACGGACTAGAATTACCGGTCGACCTTGCATTGCCATTTCTTTTGCGCTTTCAGCAGTAAATGCTACTTGTCCCACGCTTGCCCCAGGACTAGCAGGTAACCCTTGCACAATTGCTTTCTTTTGGCGTGCCTCTTTGGTAAAGGTGGGGTGTAACAACTTTTCAATCATTTCTTCGTCAATACGATTGATCATTGTTTCTGTACTGATTATCCCTTCTTTCATCAGATTATAAGCAATTGTAACTGCAGCTTGCGGTGTACGTTTACCGTTGCGGGTTTGAAGCATATACAGTTTTCCAGCTTCAATGGTAAATTCAACGTCTTGCATATCTTGATAATGATTTTCTAGTTGAGTCGCAATTTTCAATAATTCATCGTATACATAAGGCATTGTTCCTGCCAGTTTTCTAATAGGTTCTGGTGTACGAATACCCGCAACGATATCTTCTCCTTGTGCTTGTAAAAGAAACTCCCCATAAACCCCTTTTTCACCGGTGGCAGGGTTACGAGTGAACATGACGCCTGTAGCAGAATCGGCAGAATAATTGCCAAAAACCATTTGCTGAATGGTTACTGCCGTCCCTAGAGCATCCGAAATGTTATGAAGACGACGATATACTTTAGCCCGTTGATTATTCCAACTGGTAAAAACAGCTTCAACAGCAATAATTAGCTGCTCCATTGTATTTTGGGGAAATGATTGCCCTGTGTTAGCAGCATATATTTTTTGATAGTTTTGCACCGTTTGCTGCCACTCTTTTTCTGATTTTGTTCCGGTTGGTGTTACACCAAAATTTTCGGCAGAAACACCGTAAACAACATCGGCAAACATTTGAATAAGTCGGCAATAACATTGAAAAGCAAAATCGACATTTCCCGTTATTGCACTTAACGCATGAACAGTTTGATCGTTTAACCCTAGGTTTAATATTGTATCCATCATGCCAGGCATTGAAAATTTTGCACCGCTTCGGACAGAAACTAATAAAGGATTATCTCCTATACCAAAAGTTTTTGAAGACAACGCTTCCAAATGTTTGATTTGTAAAATAATTTCTTCTATTAGTTTCGGCGATAATTTTTTTGATTCTTGAGCTAAATAGTCACGACAGGCGTCTGTACTAACGATAAATCCGCTAGGTACTGGTAAATCAAGCTTAGTCATTTCACATAAATTTGCACCTTTTCCCCCTAAAAGATCTTTCCACTCTTTCTTACCTTCTTGAAAACGATACGTCATTTTAGCCACACTATTACCTCCAAAGTGATATACTATTAAACACAAACCGACTATACCTTTCAAAAAGTTCATTGTCAACAAAAATATATGCTATACTATTAAATATTTTAGATATACTATATAATGATTATGGGTAAAATCGATGAAAAGATAAGGAAATCATAAAACAATCAAAATAATTAACGATTGGAGGGATGATTTTGGAATTATCTCAACGACAATTAGCAATTACTGAAATAGTCAAAGAAAAACAACCCATCAGCGGTGAAAAAATTGCAGAAATCCTCGGTCTATCACGAGCAACTTTACGCAATGACTTTTCCATTTTAACCATGACTGGCGTCTTACAGGCACGCCCCAAAGTTGGCTATGTCTATGCTGGAGCGATGCATCAAAATAAAAGTTTGGCTACTTTACTTGCCATTCCTGTGAAAGACATTATGATTCCCCCATTAAACATTTCACAAGAAAATACCATTTACGATGCGATTACAACCTTATTTATGTATGATGTTGGATCATTGTACGTCGTAAATGAGGCAAAGGAATTGGTAGGCTTATTATCTCGTAAAGATTTATTGCGGGCTTCTTTAAATAAAATGATTGATAAAACGCCTGTAACAGTTGTCATGACCCGATTACCCCAAATCAGCACCTGTCTGGAAGATGACGAACTTTTTTCAGCTGCAGAAAAATTACGTACGCTACGGGTTGATTCCCTTCCTGTTCTAAAAAAAAATAACCCTAAAATTGCTGTAGGGAAAATTACAAAAACACGTATTCATGATTATTTAATTGAAAAAGTAAAGGAGTAGACTAATGGAGAAATTATCAATTGTGGTCATTTCAGATGTTTCCGGAGATGCCGCCCAAGTTTTAGCTAATGCGGCAGCTGGACAATTTCAGGGTAAATCTGTTGATTTGAAACGCTATCCTTTAGTACGGGATAAAGCAACATTAAATGAAATCTTGCTTGTAGCCAAAGCAAATAATAGCGCTGTACTAACTACTTTTATATCTGACGAATTAGCTAATGAAGTCCAAGAGTTTTGTCTACAAAATAATTTACAACACCAAGAACTTTTAAATTCAATTTTACACATGTTTGCGGCTTTAACCAATACAACACCTACTAGCGATCCCACAATGGTTAGTCAGTTAAATGATCAGTATTATTATCGGATGAATGCCATCAATTTTGCATCTGCTTATGATGACGGTAAAGATCCTAAGGGTTTCTTAAAAGCCGACTTAATTATCTTAGGACCTTCCCGTACGTCGAAAACACCACTTTCGATGTATTTGGCCAACCAATCCATTAAAGTGGCAAACTTGCCCTTAATCCCAGAAGTAAGCTTGCCACAAGAGTTGCAGCAAGTTCCAAAAGATAACATTATCGGATTACTAGCCGATCCCAAATACCTCAAAAAATTCCGACATTCGCGGCTTCACGCCTTAGGTCTTACTAGTGGCAGTAGTTACACCGATGAAAAGCGCATTCAAAAAGAAATGGAATACGCTCAAAATCTCTATGAAAAATATCACATTCAGTCCTTTGACGTTACTGATCGCTCGATTGAAGAAACTGCCGGTTTGATTTTAGAAACACACCCTCATCTCGCTAGCTTGGGTAACAAGGTATAAATCACAATTCAAGAAAACACACTTATTTTTCACTTCTGTAATAAGCCAAGGTGAGATGAAAACTTTTTTGTCTTCATCTCACCTTGGCTTATTTTTTCTTCTTAAATCGACTCACCCAGCTTTTGTACCATTGGGAACTTCTTTTTCCGGAATAGCTAAAACTGGCGTAATTCCGTTGGCATAGCCAATATCAAAAAGCATTCCATGAGATTCAATCCCAAACATCTTTTTTGGTTCTAAATTAACCACGAATAGGGCTTGTGTGCCTTCAATTTCAGCTTTTGGATTTTTCCGCTCCGCTTTCATACCAACTAAGATAGTACGTTTAAAATCACCAAAATCCACATCTAGTCCTACCAGTTTATCAGAAGATGTGACATCAAAAACTGTGACAATTTTGCCAACACGAATATCAATTTTATCCAAATCTTTTAGTTGAATGGTAGGTTTAATCATCTTCATTCCCCCCTTTAATAAAATAAATTCTTTGACCTGCCATTTTAACAGCTGCAGCTTGAAAGGCGCGCAATATTTCCTGATTTAAGGTAGTGGCAACTGTTGTTCCTTCTGTATAGTAAACTACATACCGCGTTTTAAGCCTTACACCGTTTTCTGTTACATCGACAATTTGCACTGGCTTTAACTCCCCGTCAAATAACTGTAATTGTTTCAAAACGACTTCTTTGTAGAGGGCATCAGTTAAATATTCTTTTTCAAAATTCTCATAATAACGCAAAAGAACTTTTGTCATAATTTGTTGAGCGTTTTGCCAATCACTTTCAAAAGCTACTAAATAACTGAGTTCTTTCCAAACAAAGGGAGTGACCTCGTTGTAGTTGTAGACTGATTCTGACAAAATTTTACTATTAGGGATTTTGACCGTTCGACCGGTCGGCGCTTCTGCTTCAAACCAATTACTAATTTCCATTAAGGTAAAATACAATAAGCTTACGGAAATGACTTCTCCTTTGACATTACCAATCTCAATGCGATCATAAATTCTAAAATGATGCTTGTTGACAATTAAAAACCATCCTGCTAGATTGCTAATCAACCCTTTAATTGATAAAGAAAGGATGACACCGATACAAACTAATAAAAGAATTAAAGCATCCAGTGCATTCAACCATAAACGTAGCAAACTAATCAAAAATAAAAAGCGTAATAGAAAACGAGTCATGGTATTGATGACATTTAATACCTTAATATTGGCGATAAGCTTTCGCCAAAGCTTGGTAAAAAACCATTCTAATGCGACTAATAGCACCAATAAAACGACAGAAATACCGCTTTTTCCCATTAATTCATTTGGATTTTGAACATTATCTACTATTTCTGAAAGTATCTTTTCCAAAAAACTACTAGTTTTAGCATCCATTTACTTGCTCCTAACTTTCTTTTCTTTCATGTTACGCTATGTCAGAAAGTTAGACAAATGAAATCCCAGCTAAAACAACGCATTGAATTTGGGTAATTTCATTGTCTTTTTCATTATTGCCGCCAGTTTCAGACATTTACTTAAGTAATCTCCCCTAATTTTGGCCTAATATAGAAAATTTATTGAAGTTAGATACCAACGATCTTGATATATCGGGTTTATTTCTTATGAAAATCATATACCCTTTACCTAAAAAAAACCAACAAGTAGGAAAAATAAGATTTCCATACTTGTTGGTTTTTTGCTTCGTGTTGTTTATTCTACCCGTGGTTCTCTTGCTTCTTGGACATTTTCTTTCACATCATGTGCGCCATCACTAACTTTATCGCCAGCTTTACCTAAAGCTTCTTTGGCTTTTTCAGTTTGTTTTGAAGCAAAATCACCAGTTGCAGAAGCTGCGTCTGATAATTGATCTTGAACAGTGACAGAATCTTTTTCATGTTGTGCTTTTGTTTTTACATCAACCACATCAACATTTACTTCAATCACATCTAAGCCTGTCATTTTTTTAACTTCACGGGCAATGACTTCTTTAATTTGATTGTAAATTGTCGTGATGTCTTTGCCATATTCGGCTACAATTGAAAGATCAACCGCAACTTGCTTTTTACCAACTTCTACGTCAATGCCTGAGGTTGGGTTGTCTGTGTTTACTAATTTTCCAGCAATATTGGAGAAGAAGCCACCATCAACAGTTAATAAGCCACCGATTTCATCTAAAGCAATACCGATGATTTTTTCGACAACTTTATCATCAAAAGTCAATTCACCTTTAATTCCTTCTGCTTTTCCTACTGGTGGTTTTGGTGGTACCGGTTTTGTTTCTGGTTTCATGTTTGGTGTTTTGTTTTCCATGCTTAATTCCTCCTAAATATTTCTTAACCGAACTTGCGGTTTAATACCTATTTTTTACTATTTTTTGAACGAAATTGTTCGAAAAAACCAATTGATTGCAGATAAAAGCCCAAATATAAACCAATTGCTGTAAATATTATTAATAGCAATGTTTTCAAAATGCCAATCGTAAGGATTAAAATTGCCAGTAATAAACCAAGGGCTCCGCAAATCAAAGGATATTTATATTGTGTTACTAATTCTTTCATCGTTATCCCTCCTACTGAACTCTCGGCTCATCATTTTCGTGTTTTTGTTCACGAAAATCTTTAAAGACGACATCTGTTACGATTTCCTGTTTGGCACCGAATATCTGGTTTAAATCATTTTTGATTTTATCTGACAAAACTTTTTGTCGCTGTGTTGTCTGAAAGACTTTACGCATTTGACCACTAACGTAGATTTTAATTTTCTTTTTCTTAATTACCGCTTTAACATTGGGATCTGCAATAAACGGTTCTTCTTTCACCGCTGTTAAGACATAATTTTCAATCGCTTTTTTCTGAATAGTTAATGTTCCATTATCCGTCTCGATTTCTAACTGATTGCTGACTTTTGGGAAAAAGATTACTACAAAAATGCAGATAACAAGTAAAATCAGCAATCCGGCAGCTGTCCAAAAAAGAAATTGCCCCATTACGTTACCAACTAGTGGATAGACAGTAAAAGGTAATAATGAAAACGATAGATTCGCAACATATTGCGTTGTAATCAACGTATGCATTAGGGGAAAGAATAAGAAAAAGATAACTAAAAGTAAGACTACCTTCGTACTTTTTCGCATACTATCACGTCCTTTTTACGCTGCTTTTCGTCCGAAGAAAAAGGACACGACTGCAACTAAAATTACGGCTCCAATTAATGAAGGGATAATTGCCATTCCCCCAATTACAGGTCCCCAGCTACCAAATAATGCTTGTCCAATAGAAGAACCAATTAATCCAGCTAAAATATTAAAAATTAGGCCCATTGATGAACCTTTGTTTGTAATCGCCCCAGCAATTGCGCCGATTACACCTCCCACAATTAATGACCATATTAAGCCCATAAAACAAAACTCCTTTCGCCTTTTATTTAAACGTTTCATTTAAACGTTTACGTTTTATCAATCTCTATAAAAATCATAGCATTTACTGAAAAAAAGCTTAAACAAAGTGTATCCGCAAAAAACCAAAATAATAATAAAAAAACAAAAAAATTTTGAATAAAATTGAAAATAAATTCTTCTTAGTCGTTAAATATGATGCTTATAAGTCGTTAAACTACGGTATTCACACTGAATGAGGAATTAATTAAAAGAAGTGAAAAATAGGTTTGTGACAAATAATCCATTGCTTTTAGAAAATAAAAAAACAGCAAAAAATATTAAGAATTTCTTAAGAGAATTATCTTTCCAAAGTGATGCTATAAAATGCTGCTCTTTTTTAATTCCCCAAAAATTTTTATCCATGAAAGGAAGTTCTAATTGTTTAAAGCATTCTGGCCATTTAAAAAGGAAGCAAATTGCAAATTTTTATTCTACAAAAAAAGACTGTTGAAAACGTCTTACCAGACATTTTCAACAGCCTTTTCAATATTTAATATTAGTGAATATTTCCAATTAAGCGTCGAATAGGTTTTTTTGCACTATAAAGCAAAATACCAACTATTACCGCAACACCACCGACAATGGCAAAATAACTACCTTCTGTACTAGGAGAATAAAAACGGGTAATCTGTGCGTTAATGGCTTGAGAAGAAGCATCAGCTAATAACCAAATCGCTAACGTCTGCGCCTCAAATACTCTAGGCGCTAATTTAGTTGTCACAGATAAACCAACCGGCGATAGGCACATTTCACCTGCAATCATAATAAAGAAGCTAGCGACTAACCACAATGGGCTTACTTTAGAATCAACGCCATAAATCATACTTGGAAACATTAATAAAACAAAAGATAGCCCCGCCAAAATCAACCCAATGGCAAATTTTACTTCTGTAGTTGGCTGCTTTTTCCCTAGTTTGGTCCATAACCAGACAAATACAGGAGTTAACAAAACCACAAATAATGGGTTTAACGTTTGATACAAACTAGCCGGAATCGTAATCCCCAAAATCGTTGCTTGGGTACGATCTGCGGCAAAAAGTGCCAAAATGGAAGAACCTTGCTCTTCTAGTGACCAAAATACAATCGCAGATAAAAACAAGGGAATATAAGCCAATACTTTTTTCTTTTCATCTGCTGTAACATCTTTAGAACGCAACATTGTTGTAAAGTAGTAAACAGGCAATAAGACTCCCAAAACACTTACGCTATCGATGAAAAAATCTACATCCAAGCGATTAAACAGTGCTGCCCCACCAAAAAGGATTGCAACGACAACCAGTGCGATTACTAAATTACGCAAGAATTTTTTTCGCTCTGCGCCAACTAAGGGATTTGCTACTTCAACGCCAACATTGGCCAATGTTTTACGTCCTTGTACGCGGTATTGTACTAGCCCAAAAAACATTCCTACTGCTGCAATTGAAAAACCCAAGTGATAATTGACATTTTGGCCTAATGTCCCCACTACAATTGGTGCAATTAAGCTCCCAATATTTATTCCCATATAAAAGATTGAAAAAGCGGTATCGCGTCTTAAATCTTCTTTTGAATATAAATGTCCCACCATACCCGAAACATTTGATTTTAACATGCCCGTTCCAATTACAATTAAAATCATGGAAATAAATAGTGCTGATAAGCCAAATGGCGTTGCCAAGACAATATGACCAAACATAATAAAAACGCCGCCATAAAAAACCGTCTTATGCGATCCTAAGAGGCGATCAGAAATCCAGCCACCGACAATACTCGACATGTAAACCATTGAACCGTAAATGGACATAATTGCCACAGCTGTCGCTTTGGGTAATCCTAATCCTCCACTTGTTACCGCATCGTACATATAATAAAGTAAAATTGCACGCATCCCATAATAGCTAAATCGTTCCCACATTTCAGTGAAAAAAAGTGTCGCTAAACCCCGCGGTTGCCCCATAAAAGTTTTTTCTTCCATATAAAAGCTCCTTTTGCTTCAGTATTTCAAATAAAGAAATTTTTCTGAAAATTCACAGGGACTAGTTTATTCTTTTCATTTAGAAATTTCAAGAATAATTAACTGAGAGAAAATTGTTTAAACAACTGTCTTTTTTAATGTCCATGAGAAATTAAACTTTTATATAATCCAGGTTATTTCTAAATCAAGATTTTACTCTTTTTTTGATGAGACGATAGTTATTTTTTTCACATTAAGTCTGGTGTATCTCTTTTTTCAAAAAATTTTTGTGTTTGATAAAAATATGCATGCTACAGCCATTTTCCGTGCAAAGGAGAGTAAAATATTAAAGAACAAGTACCTACAACAAAAAAAGCCCTTGGAATTCCAAGGGCTTTTGTTTTGTCGAATAGATTAACGACGGATTTCTTTGATACGAGCAGCTTTGCCGTGTAAAGCGCGTACTCAATTTCACATATTTCAATTCTTATCTTTCATAACTCAACCCCTTGTCAACACTGCGTTTATCGCACTTCTGCTTATTCCTTTAATATCAAAGATATGTCAGCCATACATCACTTTTTGCCCCTTTTTTGCCCCCCTAACTTTATATTCTGTTCGCTTTACAAAAAAACGTACGTTCGTATAATTAAAGTGGAAATTATGTAGGAGATGATTTTATGCGAACACCACCGCCTTATGAAGATCGTAAACTATTAAAGTGGAAAGGCTTCTTTTTATCGGAACACACAAAACAAATGTCTGAAGTAAAAAAAGAAAAAAATTTTGTGGTTCCGGCTAAAGAGCTAA